>ERZ779843.221-NODE-221-length-92540-cov-17.384895_pt1 | contig 92540 bp, 69 predicted proteins | sample MGYA00511560_ERZ779843 | MGnify/ENA primary metagenome ERZ779843 (study PRJEB29588, sample SAMEA2158062) | human gut metagenome | biome: human gut; feature: human-associated habitat; material: faeces | place: Denmark | collected 2008/2010 ... | reverse complement strand
GCAAGCTGTCGAAGTCTGTCACGGTGAAGTTCTCGAAGCCAAGCTACGAGGCTTTAAGACTGAGGGCGAGAAAAGCCAACCGCAAGTTGGCGGAGTACATCCGTGAGTCCGCCTTGAACGGCGAGGTGGTCAGTGGACACAACACTGAGACGGTTGCCATCGCCAAGAATCTCATCGGCATGGCGAACAACCTCAACCAACTTACCAAGCTGTCGCATCAGAGAGGGTTCCAGGAAACCCATGTGTATGTGGTGGACTTGTTGAGAAGATTGAAAGCAATCCTTGGCGAGTATCGCCAAGCAAGTTATAAACCGAAGTCAAGCAGTATGGGCAGAAAGGAGGATACCACATGATAGGCAAGCTAAAGAAGGGCAGCTCATTTGGTGGTTGCATCCGCTATGTTACAGGCAAGGACGAGGCGAAAATCCTTGCCTCTGATGGTGTGTTACTCGGCACGAATACCGAGATAGTACAAAGTTTTGAGCTGCAAAGACAGCTAAATCCAAGGATTAAGAAGCCTGTGGGACACATTGCACTCAGTTTCAAGCCTGATGACAAGCCACGTTTGACGGATGATTTCATGGCTAAGATAGCCCTTGAATACATGCAAATGATGGGCATCACCGATACCCAATTCATCATCGTAAGGCATCACAATACGGACAATCCACATTGTCATATCGTGTACAACCGCATCAATAACAAGGGCAAACTCATATCAGACAGGAATGATTACAGGCGTAATGAGCAGGTGACCAAAGCTCTAAAAACCAAGTATGGACTGACTTACGGAACAGATAAGAGCAAGACTAACACTCGCAAATTACGCAATGCTGAGCGTGCCAAATATGAGATTCACAATGCAGTTAAAGGTGCCTTGAATAACTCAGATAGTTGGCAGAAGTTCAAGAGCGAGCTTGCAAAACGAGGTATTCACTTAGAGTTTGTCTATAAGGATAAGGAGCGAACCAAGGTTCAAGGCATCCGTTTCTGTAAGGACGGATATAGTTTCAAGGGTACGCAGATTAGCCGAGACTATAGCTTTGGCAAACTGAATGCGAGATTAGAGGGAACGGAGAACCATGTATCAGCAAGAGCCATTTCTACTCAACAATATGAGCAAGGTAGTTTCAAGGACGAGCTGTTGTCATTTATGTCGGAGAGCAGCCAAAAACCATGGAATGGTATTTCTTCCATTGGACTTTTTGCTCCAGCCAATGCTCAGACCTTTGAGCAATTCCCAGAGGATGAATCATCCAAGAAGAAAAAGAAGAAACGCAGAAGAGGCTTTAGCCTTTAATGCAAGTTACAAACCATTCAAACAACAAAAGAAATATGAAAGAAGAACTATTGGAAGCCATCTACGGCACAGTTGAGAGATTGGAGCAGAAAGTCGATGAACTTTCTGTCTCCACAAAGAACGCAGGAGCAGAAAACGTTCCTGCAAGTAATGACATAACCAAGTTGGATAAGTCAATCAATGCGATGTTTATCAAAGAAGAGGAAGTCAGAGGTAAAATATCCAAATTAAGAGATGCCATTGTCGTTTTTGCAGACCTTATTAAGGTTGAACTTGGCAAAAATGAGCAGCGAAGCAAGTTCTTGGTTGATGCAGTCAAGCAGATGAGACAAGAGAATGATGTTTTCTCGAAGGTATTGCAGGACAAACTTGAAGTGTTGAACAATTCACCTCAAAAGAAGGTTGTAACCCATCGCTTCGAGCCAACCTCAAAGAAAGTTCTTCTTTTCATTGGTAGCTTGGCTCTGTCTCTTGTCCTCTCCATTTGGGGCAATCTCACCCAATGGCGAGAGCACCAAAATTGGGAGGAGGCAGACTTGAAGTATCGGGCATTGAAGATGGTGCTTCCATCTGACGACCCGAACATTCGCTACATCGAAAAACATTTCAATGTCCAACGAGACGAAGACATAATTGATAAATTAAGAACCCAAGTTGATGTGTATGAAGATTCCGTCTATCACTACCACAAAATGATTGAGATTGCATTCTATAAAGATAGTGTAGCAAGACAACTTATTAATGAATCAAATAGAATAAAGATGCAGGTAAATCGTAAAAAAAGTAAGTGAAAATGTTATTTTTTGTATTATTATGCAAAGTGTAAGCACGTATAACATTGTTTAATGTAATTTAAACATCCTCCTAAAATTATGTTGTTTCAAATAGTATTTATACCTTTGCAATCGGAATACAAAATGAGGCAAATAATTGCAGTTTGCTTTCGTTTTGGTGCAATTAAATAGATAACTTAAAAAGATAAAATATGGTCAACAAGATATTTCTTTTAGGATTATTTCTGCTTTCTGTTGCCGACGTGAAAGCTCAAACTCTGACGCATACAGATTCGCTCACAATGGAGAATATGATGCACAATCTTCCAGAAGTGATGGTAAAAGGTTCTCGCCCCATTGTCAAGGCAGAGCGGGGTATGCTGTCGTACAATATGCCGCTACTCTTAAAACAATTGCCTGCTGACAACGCTTACGAGGCATTGACACGCATACCTGGTGTCAGCGATGCCACAGGCAGCATATCCTTCTCTGGCAATGAAGTAACGTTGATTATCAACGGACAAGCCACCACATTGACGCAGGAACAACTGACAGAGCGTCTGAAGGCAATGCCAGCCGCACAGTTGGCAAAAGCCGAGGTGATGCTGTCTGCCCCTGCCCGCTATCATGTGCGTGGCATGGCTATCAACATCGTTACGAAAGACTACGCCGGTACCAATCAGCTTTCGGGACAAATCATTGGTGGCATGCGGCAAAACAAATACGCCAATGAGTGTGGTAATTTATATCTTTCCTTGCAAAGAGGCAAGTTTGGACTTGACGCACAATATAAATATGTAAACGGCAATTCATACGGTGAATCTTCACGCATAGCCAATCATCCACTTGGCAACAATCGTGTTTATTATAATGACGAAACAGGACAGAAGTCGTTTGGCATTACACACGACTATCGGCTGGGGATGAACTATGCCTTTGGCAAGAACCATCGTCTCGACGTTGCCTATACAGGACACTGGGACAAGACGTGCTCAAACAGCAACACCACAGGATCGAGCATTAGCGGAATGCATCATGACAGTCATGAGTATCTGCACAATGTGGATGTTAACTACTCGCTTCCTTTCGGACTCACCCTTAACGGTTCGTACACCTACTATCGCACGCCTCAGCAACAAGCCCTCGACGGCACGATGCATACGGATGAAAGCATGTCGGAAACAGAACGCAACCTGACAAGCGGCAGTGAGCAGACCATCAACAAATGGATGTTCACGGCCGATCAAACCCATTCATTGGCACACGGCTGGGGATTGTCGTATGGTGTGAAAGGGCAATTCACAAGCAACAAAAGTTATCAGACCACAATAGATAAGGATGGAACCATCCAGCCCAATGGGACAAGTAGCGTGGACAACAATGAGCGGATATGGAACATATATGCTGGTTTCAGCAAGCAGATAAACAAGGCAATTAGTGTAGAGGCATCTGTTGCTGCCGAGCAATACCACTCTCCGATATGGGATAAATGGCGCGTGTATCCTACGCTCAATGCTTTGTGGAACGTCAACGACAACCATTTGCTCAATCTATCATTCAGCTCCAATTCGGAGTTCCCGAGTTATTGGTCGACCATGAGTAACGTTTTTTATTCTTCAACATACTCAGAGATACATGGCAATCCCGACTTGAAACCCTTCTCTTATTATAACGTCAACCTGATGTGGCAGATAAAGCGACGTTATACGCTGATGGCTTTTGCAAGTCTGAAGCCCGACTATTTCGTACAGTTGCCATATCAGACCACAGAACGCATGGCTGTGATAATGAAGGAAACCAACTTCGACTATTCCAATAGTTATGGATTGCAGGCGTCAGTCATATTCAATGCAGGCAAATGGCTCAATGGCAATGTGTTTGCTGTAGGAACCTACAAGCACGACAAGAGCAGTAATTTCTTCGACTTGCCATTCAATCACAAGAAACTCTCTGTTATACTTGGAGGTACAGCTTCTGTAAAACTATGCAACACTCAAGACTTGCGCCTCATACTCAACCCTTTCTTTCAGTCGAAAGCCATACAAGGAGTCTACGACATAAGTCCTGTCTTCAGGATGAATGCCAAACTGCAATGGTCGTCGCATGATGGTAAATGGGGATTGCGCCTTAATGGCAGCAACATCTTCAACAACCTATACGACACACGTTCCGTGCAAGGCAACCAAGACTACCGAATGAAGATAAACTATAACTGGGCGTCTGTCACCTTTGCAGTTATCTATAAGTTTGGTGGCTACAAGGAGAAGAACGTAAAGGCTGTAGATACATCAAGAATGGGACATTAAGACGCAAAGGCAGATAAAATACTGATAAAAACAAAAAGGTAGTATTCTTTGTCTTAATGTAGCATTTCCACAGAGAATAGTCTTGTTCCTGTATGTTTGTCATTTAACTGAAGTTTCGCATGTGGGGAAGTTAGAGGGAAGTTAAGGGACAAATGTCCTATGTTTAAGCTGGAAGACTATTGTCTCTTAACTTCCCGAACGACCGTAGGGAGTGATAACTTCTTTAACTCCTTTAACTTCTGAACTTGCGAAACTTGAATAAATGATATGATTTTTCCTATGATACGTCAACATGAATTTTATGGCTACAGCCACAGTGAGCACACAGGGACAAAATACCCCAATGTTGCAACAGTACATGAAAGCCGATGTCAGAATCATCGTCAGTAATAAAACGTTATGGCAACAGGTATTCGGATAAACTATATCCGAATACCTGCTGTTTGTTTTTGGATGCATATTGTGTTGGTAAGCATCAGATTTTATGCAAAAGTTCTAAATTCCTTGAATTTCTCCTAGCGAGTTATGGGATATTTAGAAAAATATCGTATCTTTGTCCCCGAATTAAGGCGTTCTTTGCATATTGCAAAATACAGAAACGAGCAGAAGTCCGCTCGTTTCCATATTGTTACCTATATAATATAGGCAAACGACCAACTTCTTGATTTTCAATCAAAGTCCAATTTAGAACGAGTTAAAAAGCATAACTATCACACATACAGTTATTTACCAAACGTGTGTGTGGGGGGGGGGGGAAGTAAGAATCACTCAAAAAACAATAAAAAAAGTAGGAAGTAAGTATGGTAAATCAATAAGAAATCGTTAATTTTGCAGGAAATAAAATAAGGTCTAATTTTGAAATTCCAATGAGAACATTAATTGTAGCCTTTATTATCTGTGTGTGTGCATTTTGTGCCCACGCAAACAACAATAATCTGTACAAACGTTTAGACTCGGTAATAGCCCATAGTGCTGTTTACGATTCTATCAAAGAAAAAAGACTAAAAGAAATTAAGCTTGGTGCTATATACGTGACCAACCCGGCAGACAAGCTGCGCATATATGAGAAGTTGGCCAAAGACTATAGTCCATACGTTTACGACTCGGCAATGGTGTATGTCCAAAGGGGAATAAGCCTTGCCAAACAGACTGGCAATTCTGATTATTGCAACCGATTCCTGATTACAAAGGCAAGTCTGCTGATTGAACGAGGCTTCTATATTGAGGCGAAGGAAAGTCTAGACAAGATCGAGATATCACAATCCGATCCAAAGCAAAATTTCCTTTTCTACTGCGCCCAGAGTTCACTTTATTACAATCTGAATGCCTGTTGTCAGAAAATGGAGTTCAGCCAACATTATAACGAACTGTTCAAGGAATATATTGGCAAGGCACTATACTACTGTCCGAAGAATAGCGCAATGTATTATTATTTGAAGGGTATAAATCTCTTTTTCTCAGGCAGGAGTATCAATGAGATTAGTGCTTCATTGAATAAGGCAATGCAAATGTTCGGATCCGAAAACCGCATGTACGGCAGGGCGGCATACGTTCTGTCGAAGGCTTACGGCAAGAATAAGCAATTGGAGCAGCAGAGGCGTTATCTGCTGCTTGCTGCCATAAGCGATGTAATGTCGGCTAACAATGAGAGTCTGGCATTGCAGGATGTTGCTCTGTTGCTTTATAAAAACAAAAATGATCTTGACAAAGCCCGGAAATATATCAATCAAACATTGAAAGACGCACATGAATATAATAGTCGTCTGCAACGTGTGGAGCTATACGCCAACCTGCATGTAATATTGTCAGCTTACAATGAAAAGCTCCAAAAGGAAGCCATCTGGAAAAACGTGACGATAATATGCATACTTGTGCTGTTGGTTGTCATTGCAGCAGCTGTAGTGTACGTCAGCCGGAAAAAAGATGTGTTGAAACTGTCGGAGAAGAAACTAAAAGCCTTGACTGAAAAGTTGAGCGCTACCAACAAACAACAGCTAAAGGACAACAAAGCACTTCAAGACTCTAACGATGAACTTAAGGGCTCAAACAAAGCACTCAAGGACTCTAACGATGAGCTAATGAGTTCAAACAAAGCACTTCAAGACTCCAACGATGAACTAACGAATTCAAACAAAGCGTTTCAGAACTCCAATGACGAACTGATGAGCTCAAACAAAGCGCTTCAGGACTCTAACGATGAACTTAAAGGCTCAAACAAAGCACTTCAGGACTCTAACGATGAGCTAATGAGTTCAAACAAAGCACTTCAAGACTCCAACGATGAACTAACGAATTCAAACAAAGCGTTTCAGAACTCCAATGACGAACTGATGAGCTCAAACAAAGCGCTTCAGGACTCTAACGATGAACTTAAGGGCTCAAACAAAGCGCTTCAGGACTCAAACGATGAACTTAAAGGCTCAAACAAAGCACTTCAGGACTCTAACGATGAACTAATGAGTTCAAACAAAGCGCTTCAGGACTCAAACGATGAACTTAAAGGCTCAAACAAAGCACTTCAGGACTCTAACGATGAACTAATGAGTTCAAACAAAGCGCTTCAGGACTCAAACGATGAACTAATGAGTTCAAACAAAGCACTTCGGGACTCTAACGATGAGCTAATGAGTTCAAACAAAGCGCTTCAGGACTCTAACGATGAACTTAAGGGCTCAAACAAAGCACTTCAGGACTCTAACGATGAACTTAAAGGCTCAAACAAAGCACTTCAGGACTCTAACGATGAGCTAATGAGTTCAAACAAAGCACTTCAGGACTCTAACGATGAGCTAATGAATTCAAACAAAGCACTTCAAGACTCAAACGATGAACTTAAATACAACAACGATGAACTTAAGTACAATAACAATGAACTTAAGAACTTTAACAACGAGCTTAAAGACTCCAGCAGAGCACTTAAAGACTCTAACAACGAGCTTAAGGACTCTAACGATGAGCTAAAGGACTCAAACAAAGCGCTTCGGGTCTCAAACGATGAGCTTAAAAACACAAATGCAAAGCGAGAGTTGATGGCTAATGCCTTTATCAGGCTCTGCTATCAGTATATTGAGCGGTTGGAAAATCAGCGCAAACTGGTAATACGTAAAATTAAGACAAATCAGCAGAAAGAACTGCTGAGCATTCTATCTTCTTCAAAGCGAAGCACTGAGGAGAATCAGAACTTCTTATCACAGTTCGACAAAATCTTCCTCTCGCTCTATCCATCGTTTGTAAAGGAGCTTAACACCTTATTGACGCCCGAGGCGCAAATCCAGCTTAAGGAAGACAACGAGTTGACCCCGAGCTTGCGTGTAGCTGCCTTGGTAAGACTGGGCGTAACGGAGAGTCCCAAGATTGCCGGCATACTCTCCTACTCGCTACAAACGATATACAATTATCGCTCGACGCTCAAGAACAGCGCCATCGACAAAGACCATTTTGAGGAGAATCTGCAAAAGCTGTGCTCAGTTTATTAAAGGATTGTTGTAGTGTTGGCAAAGCTGTTGCGTAATGACAAATTATAAATAAAAGTTCAGTTGTTGAGTAGAGGGCATGTCAAAAGTCAATGCAGCACGCCCCAAAGGGTAGAGTGTTCAAAATCCGGCGCAGGGGGAATTCTCCGTGGATAGCCCCTGCGCCTTTTTTTTGAGGTCACTTGCGAAGCGTTGTATTGGGTTATTTACCTTGCAGCAGATAACCTTTTAGAAATGGTATTTCAGGTCGATGCCGAGCTGGAAGGGATTGCCAAGCTGGGCGAAGGAGAGCGTCTGGCCCGTCGCGCCACTCTGCACCACGAAGGTGTTGTACTTGGTATCGGTGAGGTTGCGCACCCAGAGGTTCAACTTCAGCGGGCCGAAATTGCCCTCGGCGTGGGCGCCCAGGGTGGCGTAGAAGTTTTGGCTGATGGTGTTGGCCTCGTCCCAATAGGTCTGTCCCTGGGCCGCAAGGTTGAGTCCGACGGTGACATCGCGAAGGTGGAGGCGATGGGTCGGATCGAGGAGCGCCGCGGGATCGACCAGGATCTTGTAGTCGGTAGTGGCAGCGAGCGTATGCTGCGGCACGAAGGGCACGTGGTTGTCCTTGTAGCTGACGGGAGCATAACCGGTGGCGGTGCGCACCGAGTCGGTGTAGTCGTCGAAGCAGGCCGAGGTGAATCCATAGGCCAAAGACCACGAGAGGCGCTCATCGGTCGTAATGCCGCGCAGGCGCGCCTCCAGGCCACAGGAGTGGCTCTTGGCAGCATTGGTCATCATGCGGCCGAAACCATAAGTGCGCGCCATGACGGAGACCTGCTGGTCGCGTATCTGCATATAGAACGCGGAGAGGTCGAGCTGCAGGCGCGAGTCGAGCAGGTTGAGATGGGCGCCAAGCTCATAGTTCCAGGAGGTCTCGGGCTTATAGGTGATGGACTTGGCGATGCGGTCGTAGGCCGCTGCGTCATGGTCGATGCGGATGTCGCCTGGCTGGCGGAAATTGCGCGAGGCGGCCTGGAGCTCACTCTGAAGGATGTCAGAGAACATCTGGATATTGTAGCCTCCGGCACGATAGCCCTTGGCAAAGAGCGCATAGACGTTGCCTGCCTTGCCAAGGTTGTAGGTCAGTCCGACCTTCGGCAGAAACTCGTCGAAATGGTTGCGCTGGTGGTCGGCGAGCGCCGAACTCACCGCAGAAGCCACCTGCTGGCCCATGACGCTGGCGGCGACATTGACCGCAGCACTGGCCTCGTAGTCGATGGCCACGTTGTTGTAGTCGTAGCGGAGGCCGAGGGTGGCCGTCAGGCGGGGAGTGATCTCGATGTTGCTCTCATGATAGACACCGAGGTTGTAAGTCGGCGTGTGATAGTTGCCGGGCACGCCCGACATGTGAAGGTTAATGTTGACGCCACCTGCAGCCGTGATGGCTGTCGCGGCCATACCTTGGGCGAGCGGTCCTGCCACCTCGGCGGGTGTCCCCTTCGCTATCAGCACGTCATACATCTTCTTCTGCATGGCGGAAGAGATGGCCGAATAGGCCGCCTGAGTAGTGGTGGCAGACAAGGTCTTGTTCATGGCCTCGCCAAAGTGGACGGGGGCTTCGGTGCGGAGCCACTGGTAGGATCCAAAGGCGCCGAAAGCCCAGTGCCAAATGCCCGTGCCACGACTCTTGACGGAGAACTCCTGCGAAAGCGTGTTCTGCAACTGTTTTTGCGTCAGGCTCATATAGTCCTTCGGCTGGTAGTCGACATCCATCAGCATGCGGTCGTTGAGCAGCTGGTAGGTCGTCGTGCTGGTCGCCTCGAAACCCTCGCCCTTGTAGGCCGCCATCACGCCCGTGTTGAGATAGTTGCGCTGGTAGTAGCCCGGGCGATTGGTGTTGGGGTCCTGCGTGCCCTTTTGCAGTCCGTAGTAGGGCGAGGTGATCGGGGCGGAAGCGATCATGTCGGCCGTCACCAGTTCGCCATAGGGGAAACCGTGCTGGTTGACATGCTGATAGTCGGTGATGAAGTCGAGCGACCAGCGGGTAGTGGGACGCCACGAGAGGCGCACCCGGCCGCCAAACTCATTCATCTGATCGGCGCGCTCACCATTATACTGGTTGGTGAAAAAACCGTTGGTACCATTGTAGAATCCTGAAAGGGAGTAGGCGAAACGGTCGTTGACGCGCGCGTAGTGGCTCACCTCGGCCTTGCGACCAAACTTGGTGGCGAGGGAGAGGCGGAGGTCCGTGCCCTGATAGTAGAAGGGATTGCGGGTGAAAAGTCGGATCAGACCGCCCTCGGTGTTCATGCCATAGAGCGTACTCTGCGGGCCGTGAAGGACATCCACGCGCTCCACGTCGTAGGTATGGAAATTGAACGCGCTCTTGCTCAGAATCGGCATGCCATCGACATAGATGCCCACGGCGGGAGAATTGATGCGCGATCCGATGCCACGGACGTACATTGCCGAGGTGATGCGGCTGCCATACTCGGGCATGGAGAACGAGGGGACGTAGGAAGAAAGCTGGCCGAGACTCTGCATATTGATATTGGCAAGCTGGGAGGCAGAGAACTGCGTGCTGCTCAACGGCTGGCGACGCAGGCGGTAGGCCTCCTTCGGTTGCTCGATGACGACTATCTCGTCAATATCATAGACCTTCGCCGTATCGGTAGGGATACTGCGCGGCTCTTGGTCGTTCTCCGCAGCTGCTCCGAGGGGAAGTCCCAGGGCAAGCAGAGCGAGAGAACCAAAGATCGATTTTTGCATATCGCTGATAATATATTATATATAAATGTAAATGGGACTGCAAAGGTAGGCAAAATCGGGGAGATACTGGCCACCGTGCTTTCAAAATCATTATCAATAATGATAGGCGCGAACCAACCAGCCGCCTCATCGTTCGGAGAGGAAAGGACCACCCCACCACTTCATCGATCGAAGAGGAAAGAATCAAGCCAGCGCCTCATCGTTTGGGGCGAACGAAGGGCGTAAACGGCGAAAAACTACGTATTTTCAAAATTATCAGAAAAAAGTCCTGCAAAAGTTTGGTCACGTGAAATATTAATAGTACCTTTGCACCCGCAAATGAGAAAAGCGCCCAGCGCAACAACGCATGGTGTGTTAGTTCAGTTGGTTAGAATGCCTGCCTGTCACGCAGGAGGTCACGAGTTCGAATCTCGTACACACCGCTTTCATATTGCAACCAATGGTGCGTTAGTTCAGTTGGTTAGAATGCCTGCCTGTCACGCAGGAGGTCACGAGTTCGAATCTCGTACGCACCGCAAGAAGCATCCTCAAAAGGGATGCTTCTTTGTTTTATATATTGTTTACCAGCTTGGTAAACAATTGGATCAGATCAATTACAGAAAGTGGAATTACCAGAAGTCGCAAAAGGGCGGATCCAAAATGGAACCACCCTTTGCTACTATAGGATTCGATTTGCTAATAATGATCGATAGCTATTACTTCTCGATAGCTACCACGCCGGGAAGCACCTTGCCCTCGATGGCCTCCAACATGGCGCCACCACCGGTAGAGACATAAGACACCTTGTCGGCAAGGCCGAACTTATTGACGGCTGCGACGGAATCGCCACCACCAACGAGCGAGAAGGCGCCATTCTCCTGCGTGGCCTGGGCTACGCACTTGGCAATCTCACCCGTGCCATGAGAGAAGTTCTCAAGCTCGAAGACACCGACCGGACCGTTCCACAAGATGGTCTTGGAAGCGAGGATGATCTTCTCCCAGTTTTCGAGGCTGGCCGGAGCAGCATCCATTCCCTCCCAATCGTCGGGAATATCATTGATCGGGAAGATCTTGCGGGGAGCATCGTTGGAGAACTCCTGAGCGCAGACAGTAGCCACAGAGAGGCTCAGATTGACGCCCTTCTCCTTGGCAGTCTGAATCACATTGAGTGCCTCGGGAATGAGGTCGTCCTCATGGAGCGACATACCGATCTTGCCACCGAGGGCCTTGATGAACGTATAGCCCATACCGCCACCGATGATGAGATTGTCCACCTTGTCGAGCAGGTTCTTGATAACGCCGAGCTTGGAGCTCACCTTAGAACCACCGATGATGGCGGTGAAAGGATGCTGCGCGTTCTTCATCACATTGTTGATGGCCGTCACCTCCTTCTCCATCAGGAGACCGAGCATCTTGTGGTCCTTGTCGAAGTAGTCAGCGATCACGGCCGTAGAGGCGTGCTTGCGATGGGCGGTGCCAAAGGCATCGTTGACATAGACATCGGCGTAGGAGGCAAGCTTCTTGGCAAACTCCTTCTGACGATCCTTCATCTCGGCCTTGGCCTGGTCATATTCCGAGGTGCCCTTCTCGACACCAACGGGCTTACCCTCCTCCTCGGCATAGAAACGGAGGTTCTCCAGCAGCAGCGCCTCGCCACCCTGGAGGGCAGCCACCTCGGCGTCGGCCTTGCCGGCATCCTTGGCAAACTTCACGTCCACGCCGAGGGCGTCGCTGACGTTCTTGACAATCTGACTCAGGGAGAGCTTGGCATTGACCTTGCCCTTCGGTTTGCCCATGTGGCTCATCATAATCAACGCGCCACCATCGGCGAGAATCTTCTTCAGCGTAGGCAACGCGCCACGAATGCGGGTGTCATCCGTAACATGGCCATTCTCGTCCAATGGCACATTGAAGTCGACGCGGACAATAGCTTTGTGTCCTGCGAAATTGAAATCGTTGATGTTCATCGTTCTAAATTCTTTAAACCTTAAAAAAGTATCTATTACCAGTTTTTCTAAGTCTTGATTATGACAGACACGCTCCTGCACCACTATTCATTCATGGACATCAGAAACTCCTCGTTGTCGCGCGTCTTGATCATGCGGTCATGGATGGTGTTCATCGCCTCGATCGACGTCATATCGCCGATATACTGACGGAGGATGCGCATGCGGTTCACGGTGGTGTCATCCTGCAGCAGGTCGTCGCGGCGCGTGCTGGAGGCCACGAGGTTAACGGCTGGGAACATGCGCTTGTTGCTCAACGAGCGGTCGAGCTGCAACTCCATGTTGCCCGTTCCCTTGAACTCCTCGAAGATCACCTCGTCCATCTTGGAACCCGTATCAATCAGGGCCGTGGCGATGATGGTCAGAGAACCGCCACCCTCGATGTTGCGCGCAGCACCGAAGAAGCGCTTCGGCTTCTGAAGGGCATTGGCATCGACACCACCCGTGAGCACCTTGCCGCTGGCGGGAGCCACGGTATTGTAGGCGCGCGCCAACCTCGTGATGGAGTCGAGGAAGATCACCACGTCGTGGCCACACTCCACCATGCGCTTGGCCTTCTCCAGGACAAGGCCGGCGATCTTGACATGGCGCTCGGCAGGCTCGTCGAAGGTGGAGGCGATGACCTCGGCATTGACAGTGCGGGCCATGTCCGTGACCTCCTCAGGGCGCTCGTCGATGAGCAGCATCATCAGGTAGGCTTCGGGATGGTTGGCGGCAATGGCATTGGCCACGTCCTTCATGAGCATGGTCTTACCTGTCTTGGGCTGGGCGACGATCAGCGCGCGCTGACCCTTGCCAATCGGGGCGAAGAGATCGACGATACGCGTGCTCAGATTGGTGGTGGCGCGGTTGCCACAGAGCATGTATTTCTCGTCGGGGAAGAGCGGCGTGAGGTGCTCGAAAGGCACGCGGTCGCGCACCTCGGAGGGCACACGCCCGTTGATCTTGTCGATGCTCGTCAGCGGGAAGTATTTCTCGCCATCGTGGGGCGGGCGCACATGACACTCCACCACGTCGCCCGTCTTGAGACCAAAGTGCTTGACCTGCTGGACGGAGACATAGACATCGTCGGGGGAAGAAAGATAATTGTAATCGGAAGAGCGAAGGAATCCATAGCCGTCGGACATCACCTCAAGAACGCCATTAGCCTTCACCAAATCGGAAAAATCAAACTTTTCCACACCTGCCTGTGCGGGAGCGGCGGCCACCGGCTTGAAGGAAGCTGGAGCAGCAGCCGCTGGCTGCGTCGTCGGACGATCAAAGATATCGAATGTGGGGAGTGCGCCCTGGTCTTCTATCGGCAGGTCCTCGACAACGATGAAATCCGTGCCGTCTCCAGGATCGCCAGCCCAGACACCGTCTTCGGTCATGCCTGGGTCTTCCTTGGGAAGCTCCTTGCGGTCGTTGACCTTGGCCTGGAGCTGGGCCAACAGATTATTGTGATCCTGGTCCGTGGTCGCGTGGTCTTCTTCCGCAGCCGTCTCGATCTCGCTTTGGCGTGCTGCCGCCTGCTCCTGGATGAAGTCGGGTACTTCCACTGCCACTGGGCGGGCCTCTTGGGCAGGCTCCTCAGACTCGTGCTGGAGATCCGCTTCGTCGTTGGGCTGCTGGGCGGCGCGCTGCTCGCGAGCCTGGATGTAAGCCTCTGCACGCGCGATGGCTTCTTGTTCGGCCTTTGACTTGCGTCCCCTATGCTTAGGGATAGAGGCCATAATTTCCTCAGGGGTCATGTTATCCCAATTCTGTTCGTTCAGCATAATCGGTTCTTCCTCTGCTGCGGGCTCCTCTTCTTCCTCGGGCAGCCCAGCGGGCAAATCCTTGAAGAGGGAGGGAGCCTCGTTCTTTATCTTGTTTTTCTTTACGTCAAAATTCTCACCCTCGCGGCCATTGACAGTATAGACACGGTCTGTATCTTTCTTGGCTATTCTCACACGCTTGCGCTTCAGTGGCGCGGCCTGCTCGGCGGCACCACGATCCGCCTGGCGATCGAGGATGGCATAAATGAGTCCCTCCTTGTCATCATCAAACTCATTGGTGACACCAAGAGACTGGGCGATATTTTCCAATTCGGAAATATCCTTGGTCAATAATTCTTCTTTACTCAACATATATGTTATATGTGTAGGGAAATTTTTCGATGTATGATGCTGGTTTCAGAACTGAAACCGAGCGATTCGAATGTTGATTTGTGTGTGCAAAGGTAGTGAAAATAATTGGAAGACAACAAAGGAAGCCTCATTTTGGCATGAGTTTTAACATTTCTTTGTTGCGCACGGTCATTGCCTTCTCCACTGAGCTTCGGGGCTATAGCGCAACCATCCTCGGGAGGAGCGCAGACGGCACCCTCCCCTATCATACTACTACCTCTTGCCGGCAGCAATCAAGTCCTTCGCACACCCTGGCGCGACGGAAGCAGTTATCCTACGGACTGATACCCCTTGATGGAGTTTTTCTTCTGACTGTCGTAGATGGTCTTCTCGGTGTAGCCACCAGCCTTGACAAACGCGGCCAACTCCTCTGCCTCCTCGGCATCATTCTGATAGTCGCCCATACGGCCTTTCAACTCGGCAATCGCCCATCCGGCGAGCGCGACAAGAAGGAGCGCGACAAAACCTATGAATAAAATGTTCATTGTAATAATCGTATCTTTATATCTGTATTTCGACGTGCAAAGTTACAGTAAGTTTGCGAGATACGCAAATATTAAAGGGAGAAAATATGACGGGGAGAAAAGACGGCGGAAAGGAAAGGCAACAGGACTACATAACAAAAAAACTTTTCGAGCGCCATCACGGCGCTACGAAAAGCCTCATTTTAAAACCCTTAAACCATAAAGTAGTCGATAGGGGAATCGAACCCCTATGCCAAGATTGAGAATCTTGTATCCTAACCATTAGATGAATCGACCCTAAGGTTACACCACAAACACTTTACCCACTAGGGTATACTTAACAAGTAGTCGATAGGGGAATCGAACCCCTATGCCAAGATTGAGAATCTTGTATCCTAACCATTAGATGAATCGACCAACGGACATCTTTGAGAATCCTGGCGGAAGGAGGGGGATTCGAACCCCCGGTACGAGAAATTCGTACGGCAGTTTAGCAAACTGCTGGTTTCAGCCACTCACCCATCCTTCCAGAGTTCGTTACCGAATCGCCAAGCATTGTCTCTCAAATGCGGGTGCAAAGTTAGCCATTTATTTTCGTCCCGCCAAATTTATCGGAATCTTTTTTCTAAAAATCTTTCTCTTTGCAGTTTTCTCCTTATTAATTTTGCGTTTTCTGTGCTTTTCTCGTCCAAAAGCCACCATCCACCCCTATCATCACAGGACCACGAGGCGACACAGACGTCTTCGGCAGCGAGGGCGCGCGAGGGACTGCCGAAGTGCGCATTTTTGTTTCATCACGAGGTTGCAAAATTTTCTCCCCGAGGAAACGCATTTTCTCTTTTCTGAGCAGGCACAGAGGGAGGCAGGCGAGGACGAAAGAGAGAGGGCGGTTACCGGAATAACCAGGACCACACACTGTCCAAGGAGACTGCGTCAGAGTTTCACGGCAGAGATATCCACCAGATGGTTGACGATGGCATAGATGGTGAGGCCGGCCGGCGAATGGATCTGTAGCTTGCGGGCAATATTCCGACGGTGTGTAATGACGGTATTGGTCGAGATGCATAGGTGGTCGGCAATCTCCTTGTTTGTCATTCCCTGGACGACTCCGATGACCACGTCGCGCTCGCGGTCGGAAAGGGCCTCGCCATTGTCGGCATTCTGACCCAGCATCGATGAGATCTTGACGCTGACGTCGTCGCGCTTCAACTTCTTCTCATGGCGACGTACGGCGGGGATGAAGATGTGGTCCTCCACCTCAGCATGGGAGGAGAGCCAACGCTCACAGTTGTAGAGATTGTAAAGCGTGGCGGTGAGCTGGTTGTTGTGGAGGCTGTCGGAGGGAAGATACTTGATGATAATGCTCTTCAGCTCGCGAAGTTTCAACTCGTTCTGTCCGTGGTGGCGCGAGAAGGTGTGGATGTCGTACTGGTCGCTGGCCTTGCCCTGGATCAGTTGCTCGACATAGGGGAAGAGGGACTTCTCCTCAAACTGCATGTGATTGCGAATAGAGCGGGCATACTCGTCGAAGAGTTTCATGATCAAGCGAGCGAGGTTGTTGCTCTCGTCGAGGGCGCGTTCCAGTTCGCGCCGGATGGCCGGAAGCTGGTAGTCGAGGTAGTACTCGTGGCTCGCACGGAGATACTTGACGAGCGTGGGCAGGGAAATGCGGTCGGTATCGTCGAAGTCGCGATAGCCATTGATCGTGAAATTGACGACGGTGAGGAAGGTATAGGTATCTACCTGCTCCTGCTCGCAGACCTCGCGGACCGTCTTGTCGCCAAAACCGAGATGGATGCCAAAGCTGCCGAGACTTTGGAGCAAGTCGTAATTGTCGCGGATAAGGCTGATCATCTTATCCTCTTCCTGGTATGTTTTCTGAATTTTCATCTTGTTCTTTCTTTTGCCTACACTGCAGGGGTTATTTCACGTTGCAAAGTAACATAATTTCCTGCTATTACACAATCATCATTTATGGGTATTTTAGCTTCGCGCCCTGTCGGTGGAAATCGTCCTTCGACGAGGCCTCCTCACAGGAAGCCACCGCATTATTCGTCCGCAAAGGTACGAAAAAACTCTTTTTCCGAAGTCTCTTCGCAGGGAAATATACACAAAACAATGTGCCTCATCCCCATGATTAGGTATAGTGCACCATCCCTTGCACGGGGCCTTGGAGCGATTTTTGCACATTCATTGCTCACAAAGAGGCTTTACGATTTGCAGATATGGATGTTTTTAAGTATTTTTGCATCGGAAATCGGTCATGAGAACGTTTGGGCACCCCAGTGGACGGAACACGAAGCTGGCTGCCGCTGCGTTCAAACACATGCCGCAAGTTGAACAACAATCTAAAGACAGACATCCATACAGCGCATCAAATAATCTAAAATAGCAACAATGGAAAATCAAGAAACAAAACCAATCGAATTGTCCGAGAGCGCGTTTCGCGAGCTCAAACCGGACGAAAAGTACGAGCCGGTGATGAGTCCGGACAAGAATTATCCCGAGGTCAACGCATGGTCTGTGACCTGGGGCGTGCTCATGGCGGTGCTCTTCTCTGCCGCCGCTGCCTATCTGGGACTGAAGGTGGGCCAGGTCTTCGAGGCCGCTATCCCCATCGCTATCATCGCCATCGGCCTTTCCTCGGCGGCAAAGCGCAAGAACGCTCTCGGCGAGAACGTCATCATCCAGAGTATCGGAGCTTGCTCGGGCGCTATCGTGGCAGGCGGCATCTTCGTCATGCCGGCCATCTACATGCTCGACCTGCATGCCGACTTCCTCAGGATCTTCATCGCCGCGGCCCTCGGTGGTGTCTTGGGTATTCTGTTCCTGATTCCTTTCCGCAAGTATTTCGTCAAGGACATGCACGGAAAGTATCCCTTCCCCGAGGCAACGGCTACGACCCAGGTGCTCGTCTCGGGCGAGAAGGGCGGCAGCCAAGCCAAGCCGTTGTTGCTGGCAAGCATCATCGGCGGACTCTATGACTTCACCGTGGCCACCTTCGGATGGTGGAACGAGCAGGTGACAAGCCGCGCCGTGGCCTTTGGCGAGACGATAGCCGAGAAGGCCAAGCTGGTCGTGAAACTCAACACGGGTGCTGCCGTGCTCGGACTGGGATACATCATCGGCCTCCGTTACGCCTTCATTATCTGCATGGGCTCCATCTGCGTATGGTGGATCATCGTGCCCGCCATGGCCATTATCTTCCCCGACACGGTACTGAACCAATGGGATCCGACCATCACCACCGCCGTGGGCGATATGACGCCTGAGCAGATCTTCACTTCCTACGCCCGCTCCATCGGCATCGGCGGCATCGCCATGGCCGGCATCATCGGTATCGTCAAGAGCTGGGGCATCATCAAGGGTGCTGTGGGCCTGGCGGCACGCGAGATGAAGGGCAAAGGCGCCGCTGACAAGGACGTCATCCGCACGCAGCGCGACATTTCCTTCAAGATCATCGCAGTGGGATCGGTCCTCACCCTGATCATCACCTTCCTTTTCTTCTACTTTGGCGTGATGAACTTCAACCTTCTCCATGCTGTAGTGGCCATTCTCCTGGTGGCTATCATCGCTTTCTTGTTCACCACCGTGGCCGCCAACGCCATTGCCATCGTCGGCTCCAACCCAGTATCAGGCATGACGCTGATGACGCTGATTCTCGCCTCGGTCGTCATGGTGGCGGTCGGTCTGACGGGAAAGGCAGGTATGCTGGCCGCACTCCTGATGGGTGGTGTGGTCTGCACGGCACTGTCTATGGCTGGTGCTTTCGTCACCGACCTCAAGATCGGCTACTGGCTCGGTACCACGCCGAAGAAGCAGGAGACCTGGAAGTTCCTTGGCACGATCATCTCTGCCGCCACCGTCGCTGGCGTGATGATGCTATTGGACAAGACCTACGGCTTCAAGGGTGACGCGCTGGCTGCTCCGCAGGCCCACGCCATGGCTGCCGTCATTGAGCCGCTGATGAGCGGACAGGGCGCACCGTGGCTGCTCTACGGCATTGGCGCCGTCATGGCCTTGGTGCTCGACCGCTGCAAGGTGCCTGCACTGGCCTTCGCGCTCGGTATGTTTATCCCCATCCAGCTCAACTTGCCGCTGCTCGTGGGTGGCGCAGTCAACTGGTTTGTCACCACACGCAGCAAGGACGAGGAGCTGAATAAAGCGCGTGGCGAAAAGGGTACACTTATCGCGTCGGGCTTCATCGCCGGTGGTGCGCTGATGGGTGTGGTCTCCGCCCTGCTGAAGTTTAGCGGCGTGGAGTTTGACTACACCGACTGGTGGAACAACCACCTCTCAGAAGTACTCTCACTGGTGGCCTACATCGCATTGATCATCTATTTCGTCTTTGCGACCAGGGTCAGCAAGAAGGACATACAGTAAACTTCTTTGATGCTCGGCGCATCGGCGCCGGGCATCATTACGACAGAAATCACAACGACAGACATCATTACGACAGACGGGCGGCTGCTATCATGCAACCGCCCGTCTCTTCGTATAGGGCTTCTGTTCTACCGACTACATCTTGCCTGCGTCGCCCAGGTAGCTGTCCTTGAAACCAAGGAAATAGAGCACGCCGTCGAGACCAATCGTCTTGAGGTTCTGCGGCGCATTGGCCTGGACACGGGGCTTGGCATGGAAGGCAATGCCCAGTCCGGCCTCGCTGATCATCGGCAGGTCGTTGGCGCCATCGCCTACGGCAATGGTCTGGGCGAGGTTGACCTTCTCCACCTGGGCGATGAGACGCAAGAGTTCGGCCTTACGCTTGCCATCGACGATCTCGCCAAGGTAGCGACCGGTCAACTTGCCGTCTTCTCCCACCTCCAGCTCGTTGGCATAGACATAATCGATACCATAGCGACGCTGCAGGGCCTCGCCAAAATAGGTGAATCCACCACTGAGGATAGCGATCTTGTAGCCGTAGGTCTTCAGGACGCGCATCAAGCGGTCCGTACCCTCCGTGATCGGCATCTCGTCCACGATCTCAGCCATGACACTGGCATCAAGACCTTTGAGCAAAGCCACGCGACGGGTAAAACTCTCCTTGAAATCTATCTCGCCACGCATGGCACTGGCCGTGATGGCAGCCACCTCGTCATAGACACCATTGCGACGCGCCAGCTCGTCGATACACTCCGCCTGAATCAGCGTAGAGTCCATATCGAAGCAGATCAAACGGCGCATGCGGCGATACATATCATCCTTCTGGAAAGAGAAGTCCATCTCCTTCTCCTGAGACAAGCGCATCAGTTCGCGCTGCATCTCCTCACGGTCGCGGGGATTGCCACGCAATGAGAACTCCACACAAGCTCGCATGTTCTTCTGCGGATGGACGATGCTCTGACGGCCTGTGAGGCGACGGATGGCATCAATGTTCAGTTCCTGACGGGTCACAACGTCGGTGGCAGCAGCAATCTGACTGGCTGACAAGCCGCGGCCGATGATCGTAAGGATGTAGCGGTTTTTGCCCTGGCGGTCCACCCACTTCTCATACTCCTCGTCACCAATGGGCTCAAACTCGATGTTCACACCCAGCTCGGTAGCCTTGAAGAGCAGGTTCTTCATCACATTGCCCGATGTCTGCTCGTCAATGCGAAACAATATGCCCAGACAGAGCGTACTATGGATATCAGACTGGCCAATATCCAAAATCTGCGCATTGCCCTGCGCGAGAATATCCATGATGGAGGCTGTCAGACCAGGACGGTCCACACCCGTTATACTAACCAAGATTTGTTCTCTCTTTACCTTGTTGTCTTCCATATAAAACTAAAACCATTATTTACTGCGGCGTCGCAAGGCGTGGTAGGCCCTTGCGACAGTCGGGGCGCGGACAAGGTCAATCTGCCTTGCCGCTAAGCCCCATTGCTTGTCATTGATTATCCTTTATGGGTGAAGTATATACTATCACTACCAAAAATCTCTTTTTACCTATATTTTATTGTATGCCCCGCTTGTCGAGCGCATCGGCATAATCCTTCGCATTGCGTTGGTGCTCCTCGTAGGTCTTGGCAAAATTGTGGGACCCACTGAAGTCGGGCTTGGCACACATATACATATAATCGTGGTGCGCATAGTCGAGCACGGCGTCGATAGCTGCCACGGAGGGGATGCGAATCGGGCCCGGTGGAAGTCCTTTGTGGCGGTAGGTGTTGTACGGACTGTCGGCGGAAAGCATATCCTTATAGATGCGCTTGGCTTTGAAATTACCCGTGGCAAATTTCACGGTCGGGTCGGCCTGGAGGCGCATGCCATCGTTGAGGCGGTTAATGTACATACCCGCCACCTTCGGCATTTCGCTCTCATCATTGGTCTCCTCATCGACAATGCTCGCCAAGGTAATCACCTCGTTTTGCGAAAGTCCCATGTCCTGGGCCTTCTTCATGCGGTCCTCATTCCAAAAGCGCTTGCTCTCTTTGTCCATCCGCTTGAGAAAATCGCTCACGCTGATGTCCCAATACAAATCATAAGAGTTGGGAATAAACATTCCGACAACGGTCTCCGGGGTGTACCCGTAGTGCTTGCAGACCATCGGATCGTTGAGGGAGTCGAGTAGTTCGGCAGAGGTGAACATCAGTACACGACTCACCTCGCGGGCCAAGTCGGCCTTCGTGCGCACCGACTTCAACGTCAGCGTCTCCGAGGCCTGGGCTCCATTGTGGATATGGCGGTAGGTTTGAAGCGCACCCTCACTTCCCACGCGGTAACGGCCGGTCGGAATGTTATCGGCATAGTCGGACCACAGCAGCAGCCTGCGGAACACTTGGTAGGGGACGGGCTTTGAAACGCGTTTCACTTTGACCAACACGGAATCGATGTTGTCGTCAGTATCAATACGGATGCAGGTATTGCCAGCACCACCAGCCATACTTGAAAAGAACAAATAATAGACGATAGCGGCGAGCACAACAGCCACGACGGCCAATGCCTTCCACTTGTTACCGGAACTTCCCTTGCGTCGGGTGGAGCGTCTTTTCTTCTTTACCATGATATACTGCTATTCGATTAGCGAGTGCAAAGGTAGCTAAAATCAAGTAAAAGACGCTTCTTTGAAACCACGTTTTATCTTTTTTTGAACTTAAAAAGCACTTATGTCTATAAAAAACGGTAATTTTGCGGCATCATGTACAGAGTGCGCCACCAAACGAAAGCGATAGGGAAAGCCATTGGGAGAACTGTCATGCTGCTACTCCTGCTGGCAGGATGGGGTACGACGGAAGCAAAACGGCACGCAAAGACGGACGACGTGCTCAACCTGGTGGCCTCCTATCCCGCGCTGATATGCTCTACCCCACCCGACTCCTTCACCACCTTCAGCTATGCCAAGGTGCTAATCAACGTCGATCGGCGCAACCTGACACTCGCCACCGCGCCTACCTTGTTCTATCTGATGCATGACAACCGCCGCCACTTTCTCTCTGAAAGTTATGTGCGGCTCACCTACCACCGCGACCGAGACGACGTCATCGAACCGCTGCTCTATCTCTCAACCATCTACAACCGCCACCGAACGCTCCCCAACCTGCGCGTCTATCTCCTACCGTCTCCCTACGAACCCACACTGTTTGCCGGGCATATTCTCTCGCCGCTCTGTCCGGAGAACCGCAGCTTCTACCGCTATCGCACACGGACGGACGAGGACGGACTGCTGCGACTGTTCTTCAAAAGTCGCATACGCAACACCCAACTGCTACGCCGAGGATGGGTGACGATCGAGAAGGGTACGGGCAGAATCCGAAGATTCCGATTCGAGGGCGAATATGACATGGTGGCTTTCATCACGGAAGGAGAGATGGGTTCGGAGGGGATCCCGTCGCTCTTCCCGAAGGAGTGCAGCCTCAACGGTACGTTCAACTACTTGGGCAACCGGCTGCATGCATACGTCAGTACTTTTCCTCAGCTCCCCGAGCTGCTTCCCAACCTACCCAAAGTCAGCAACGACCCGATGCTCATGGACAGTATCCGGCCCGTTGCACTGGACAGCCTCGAACTACAACTGGCTGCCACCTACAACCGCCCTGCCAAGGACACAACCGCCAAGGACACTATAGCCTCAGACAGCATAGCGAGGAAACGGACCAACTGGATCAAACGCATACTGTGGGACATGATCGGCGACAACATCCTCAACCGTATCAGCGCGCGCTTCGGTAGCAATGACCAGGGATACGTGCGCTTCAACCCGCTCTTCAACCCGCTCTATATGGGATATAGCGAGCGACGTGGACTGTACTACAAGTTTAAGATGCAGGGCAACTACCGCTTCAACGACAATAGCGAACTATCCACAACGCTCAGACTGGGCTATTCCTTCAAACAGAAGCAACTGTTCTACAACCTCCCCGTGACGTGGCGCTTCAACAAGCGGCGCAACGGCTTCGTCTATTTGCAATACTCCAACGGCAATCGTATCACCGACTCGCGCGTGCTGGAGGCTATCAAGGGCACTACGACGCGAGACACCATCCAGTGGGACACCCTTGGCCTCGACTACTTCAAGGACTCTCGACTACAGCTCTCGGCGGGGATCGATCTCGACCCGTCGCGACTGGCCATCGAGACGGGTGTCGTCTTTCACCGTCGTACGGCCCTCAACAAATATGGTTTCGCCCTCACCAACCGACCTAGCACCTACCGCTCCTTCGGTCCCTTTGTCAAACTCACCTGGCGCCCCCTCACCGACCGGGTGCCATTAGCATTCTCCATGCGCTACGACCAAGGGATCGAGTGGTTGTCCAGCAACCTCCGCTACTCGCGACTGGAACTGGACGGACAATACATCCGCAACCTCTCGCGCATGCGGAGTCTGTCGCTGCGGGCAGGTAGCGGATTCTATCTCGACAAGATGGGAAACACCTACTTTGTCGATTACCATAATTTTCATGAGGAATATGTGCCTGGCGGATGGAATGATGAATGGACGGGAGAGTTTGAGGTACTCAACTCCCATTGGTACAATGCCTCTCAATTCTATGCGCGGGCGAATGCCACCTACGAGAGCCCAATGCTTTTCCTCTCCCGCGTCCCCTTACTGGGACGAGCCGTGGAGATGGAACGGTTTCATGTAGGGGCATTGGCCGTCAGCCACTATGTGCCGTACATTGAACTGGGGTATAGTTTCACCAATCGCCTGTTCTCCTTCGGTATCTTCACGGGTATGGCTCCCCACCATTTCGAGGGTGTGGAACTGAAGTTTGGACTGGAGCTTTTCAATAATTGGTAAAAGACTAATTGACCGTAATATGGAAGCAACCCTGCTTGTTCTCGTGCTTCACAAAACAGCGGCCCTGCTTTCTCATATCATTAAGGACTTCACTAAGCACCCACTTGAGCGTATCGTCACGCACAGGACGTGTGACGGGTGCGTAATGGTTGTAGGCTATGTCGAAAGTGGTGCCATAGAGGTGACAACTATTCTCTGTTGCATTGTGATTGTAGCGGCGGAGCGCAACGACATCCTCCTTGGTACGAAGGAGACTTGAGATAATGAGCTTGTTCATCGGTATGCCCTTCACCTGGAGACTGTCGAGGAAATTGCAGGCAATATCCTGGAGCAGGACGGCGGCTCGGGGCACCAAATAGGGCACGCTACGGCTCAACTTGCGCACGTCATAGTAGGGATTACTGCCCACATAGACCAACTCTCCCTTGCGTTTTTCGGCATCGGCGCGGTCGAGGACGGCGCTCACTCCGTGACGCTCGGCTGCCTGCAACTGCACCATCTGGGAGTCGGGAAAGCACTCACGATAACTGCCAACGCCACGCACACGGGTGCGACGCTCGCTGCCGTCGGGATTGAAGAAGTTGGTCAGCGCAAAAGGAATGTCCGACGAGGCCAACAGACGGGTAGCATCGCTTTCTTTCGTTTCGGCTACCCCACCATCGTTGCTCGCCACCATCTCATCTCCTATACTGTCGGCAGCAGCCAACGACGAGTGGTCTATCTGGTCGGAATAGTGCGTGCCCGCCACATCAGGTCGAATAATCCGGACCAACGCAAGCACACCCGTGACGATAAGGAAACCTAACAAGTAATTCTTCTTGGACAACTTAAACTTCTTCATATTCGGTCGCAAAGTTACAAAAAACACCCGACAAGAATAGTAGGTCTGCCCATCTTTTTATGATGAACAAGACCAAAAAGAGGGCTTTGCCCCATTTTCAGCGGACTAAGGGTTAAGTTTCACCTGGGCATAGCGGATCGCCTTGCTCTCCTTGGAGAGGGAGACGGTATAGGCCGTGCCCTTAATAGTGCGGCGATAGACGTAGCTTGCGCCTTCTATCTGCCAGCAAGTGTCGTGGCGGCTGACGGTGTCGATACGGTGGAAGAAGTCCAACGGGGGAATGGTGTCCATCGTGAGCACTGCTGAGAAACTGCCACTGGCCACGGTCTCCTCATAGGCAGCGATACTCGCCGTGTCGGGGACGAATGGGGTCTCGCTCAAGACGCGGTACTTCGGAAACTGGAGGCCCGTGACCAGCTGGAGATTGACGGGCATCACGGTATCGGTCTCCAACGGGGCAAACACGCTCTGCGGCACACTGTCGGCATCAGAGGGGGTGGAGTTGGTGGCAAGATGGCAAGAGGCCAGGGTGGAAAGGCAGATGATATAAAGCAGCTTTCTCATGTTTATTTTCCTTCTTTTTCGAGTTTTTTGATCCTACGTTGCGCCTTAGCGTAATCGGGACGCAACTCCAAAGCCTTGCGGTAGTTTTTGATGGCAGCAGCCGTAAGGCCCTCGCTCTCACATTCTTTCCCCATCACAAAGTATTCCGTTGCGAGTTTTTCCAAGAACTTCTCCCGAGCAGCCAGCGCTTCCTTGAGGCGCTCATTCTCCTCGCGCAAGGAATTGAAATGGTTGAGCTTCATGCGGAACAGGCGTTTGCTGGCAGGCTTCTCAATGTCGTAGCGACTGTGGATGGCAAGAAAGAACTGGTCAATGAAACGTCCATAGTCTCCCTCCTCCCAGGCGCGGGCAGCATCATAATACTCCTTGTCGGCCTTGGACTGTCGTAATACGCGCCCGATCAGTCCGGCATCATTGTAGTTGCGGGCAAAGCCTAGTACCTCGTCCTTCACAAAGATGTCGCTCCGACGCACGGGAGCGTGCAGGCGAATGCCCTCCAAGGAGGTACAGCGGGAGAGTGCCACATAGGTCTGGCCACCCGCAAAGGCTCCATGGCCTAAGTCGATATCAGCTCGTTGGAAGGTAAGTCCTTGGCTTTTGTGGATGGTAATAGCCCAAGCGAGTTTCAAGGGGTACTGAATGTAAGTGCCAATCTGCTCCTCCACAATCTTCTTCTCGGTCTCGTCGAAGTGGTAGCGCACGTTTTCCCACAACTCTCGTTCCACCTGGAGCTGGTCGGCCGTCTCTGTCTGCACATAGAGAAGGCCTGCTTCCTCGTCAATACCGGTGACTACCCCCAGCGTTCCATTGACCCATAGATGGTCTGCATTGTTCTTGACGAACATCACCTGGGCACCAACCTTCAATTGAAGTGTCAAAGGTGTGGGTAAGGAACTTTCAGGAAACTCACCATTGATTTCTCCTACGAGCTCTATGTTGTCGCCAGGCAACTTCGACAACTCCTCAGAATTGATCCAGTCGGCATTGTCGCGCGTCGTGGAAAGAGTGATAGAGAGGCTTCCCGAAGGTGCGTCGGTCGGTTGCGAGCGTTGCGACACGCGGGCATTGAGGGCGGCGAGGTCTGCAGGTATCACCCGATTGGTGCGAATGTGGTCGAGGATGGAGATGAAATGGGGATCGGTCTGTCGATAGACCTTCCTCAGTTCGATACTGACCAAGGGGAAGGAACGAAAGATATGGGCATTGAAAAAATAGGCTCCCTTATAGAAAGGTTCAAGGAGCTGGCGGTCCTCCTCTTTCAAAACGGGCTCCAACTGATAGATATCTCCCACGAAGAGCATCTGCTTGCCTCCAAACGGCTCGCGCATCTTATGACAGTAGATGCGCAGGACCTTGTCGATGAAGTCGATAATATCGGCTCGCACCATCGACACCTCGTCAATGATTATCAACTCCACCTCGCGCAGGAGCTTGATCTTTTCGCCATTATAGCGCAGCGTCTTGCGGATATTGCGCGCCGTATAACGGGTGTCGGTAGGCAACAACGGATGGAAGGGGAGTTTGAAGAAGGAATGGAGCGTAGCGCCTCCAGCATTGATGGCAGCAATGCCCGTCGGCGCAAGGACGACGTGCTTCTTCTTGGTCGTAGCAGCAATATAGCGGAGGAAGGTAGATTTGCCTGTCCCCGCCTTGCCCGTCAGGAAGAGAGAGTTATGCGTGAACTGGACAATCTGGAGTGCCTGTTGCAACTCCTGATTGTCCAGATCCACTTTTTCTATAGTCGGTCCAGCCATGTCCTTTCGTTACCGATATTATAGCTGTTCGGCACGAGGACGCTGAGCCGGGGCGATACGCTGATGGCCTTCCGTCGATCCCGTCTTTCCTGACGACTGACTTGACTTGCCGGAAGAGGCGTTCGACTTGTTGGCAGAGGAGCCACTGGTCTCTGTCTTCGACTTGTGGTCGCCTTCGCCATGTCGAGGTTCCCCTGAGGCACCAGCCTCCTGCGGCATAGGCTCTCCATTCTCGTCCAGCATCTCTTCCTCCACATCTTCCTGGTGGTGGCGACGATTGCGATAATAGAGGTCGAGCGTATCGTTTTTGGCAGTCGAGACTACCGAAGTGACACATTGATAGGTCGAGGCCTCGATCTCGTCAGGGTCGGGAGCTGGCCACTTGCCCTTGTATTTCTCGTGATAGCGTGCGTCGGCATGAAGCATCTTGATAAACTCGCCACAGACGGGGAGTGCGGTCTTGGAACCCTGACCGAGAGCTCCCGTTCGGAAATGGATACTCCGATACTCGCCGCCAACCCAGCATCCGACAACAAGTTTGGGGCTGACCGCCATAAACCAAGCGTCGGCGTGATTGTTGGACGTACCTGTCTTGCCACCCCAATCCGTATCGCCGTTAGGCTGGATGTAGTGGTTGAGGCTCATACTCGTGCCACGCGGCTCCATGCGTCCGCCTTTGAGCAACTCCTGCATGAAGAAAGCTGACCGGTAGGGAATGGCTTGCTTCTGATCGTCGGGACCATGGTAGATTTCATTGCCGTCCTTATCTACAATCCGCGTCACCAATACGGGCGAGTGGTGCTTGCCGTCATTGGCCACGGTGCAATAACTATCTGTCAGGTCCAAGAGATTGACATCGCTCGATCCCAAGGCCAACGACGGTTCGTCGGCAAGCGGACTGGTGATACCCATGTCCTGGGCCGTACGGATGATATTGGGTATTCCCATCTCCTGACCGAGCTTGACGGCAATGGAGTTGATACTCTGGGCAAAGGCGCGCTTGAGCGTGACGCTATCGCCCGAGAAGCGTCCATTGGCGTTGGTAGGCCGCCAGGTATTGTACTCGCCAGTCTTCTTGTCAAGCACCTCCATCTGAATATACTCGTCTCGGCGCTTGTCACAGGGAGTAACTCCCTGATTCATTGCCTCGGTATAGACAAAGAGTTTGAAGGTGGATCCTGGCTGACGCTCTGTCGTCACCTTGTCATACTTCCACGACTCAAAATCAATATCACCCACCCAAGCACGTACCGCTCCTGTCTGCGGCTCCATGGCTACCAGTCCGGTATGCATGAAACTCACCATATAGCGGATGGAGTCGAGCGTGGACATCTCCTTCTCTATCGAGCCTCGTTCGTAGTCGAAAAGTCTGACCATGTGCGGCTTGTTGAGATAGTGGAGCACACTGTCGGGGTTGTTGGGGAAGCGCTGCTGAAGGGCGCGATAGACGGGAAGGCGCTGGGCAATCTCCTCGATAAAGCCAGGCAACTCCTTGCCGGTCTCGTCACACCAAGGATTCATACCATTCCATCCCTTCGCATCACGATGGATGTACCAATGGCGGTCGAAATTGCGCTGGATCTGCTCCATCTGCTTCTTGACGGCCTGCTCGGCATACTCCTGCATCTGCAGGTCGATGGTGGTATAAATCTTCAGACCCGCACTATACAGGTCATAGCCATTCTCCTTCAACCACGGGTCGAGGTATTTTGAGACGGCCTCACGGAAATACAATGCCTTGCCACCATAGTATTCCTCCACATGAAGTTCAGCACCAAGCTCGCGTTTGGAGTAGCGCTCGTAGTCAGACTGCGACATGTCGCCATGCGTCACCATATTGTAGAGCACGGTATTTCGACGCGCCATGGAGTTTTTGGGGTGCGAGATAGGATTGTAGGAAGTCGTGGCCTTGAGCATTCCCACGAGGGTGGCACACTGGTCGGGAGTCAGTTGACTGGGTTTGCAGTCGTAATAGGTCTTGGCCGCCGTCATGATACCAAAGGAGTTGTTGCCAAAATCTACCGTGTTGGCATACATCGTGAGAATCTGCTCCTTGGAATAGACAAACTCCAGTTTGGTGGCGACAATCCACTCCTTGCTCTTCATGATGAGCATGCGCACACCCGGCACCTTTCCCAAGAGTCCTGTAGAACTCTGGGATCGGATACTGAACATATTCTTTGCCAGCTGTTGCGTAATGGTGGAGGCACCACGGGCTCCGCTATGAAGCAGAGCGTCCTTCAAGGCGCCACCCAATCCCAGGAAATCGACGCCATGATGGCTATAGAAACGCTCGTCCTCGGTATCGACCAAAGCCTTCCAGAATACTGGATTGACCTGCTCATACTGTACAGGGGTGCGGTTCTCCTTGAAATACTTACCGATAAGTTTGCCGTCCGAGCTGTAGATCTCGGACGCGGCAAAGGTGGGCGGTTCCTGTATCTCCATGAAACCGGGACTCTTGCCAAAGAGCCAAAGGAAATTGACATCGACCATGCCGAGATAGAGGAAGAAGGCAACGATAGTCGATACGATGCCTACCGCCGTCTTGGTGTACCATGGACGGCCCTTATAAAGGTGTGCATACCAAGGGAAGAAGCCCTTGATGGCTCGCCAAGTGTTTCGTAAAAACTTCATGTTTTTAACTTCTAATTAAGAACTATGGTCGAGGGATGTCAAAGCGGTCTGAGAGGCTTTCTTCCTGCTTCTATCCGCTCGTCGATATAAGCGATGATCGGCCCCACCTCAACGGGATCAAACCAACGCATCTCCTCGTCGCGCTTATACCATGTCAGCTGCTTGCGGGCATAGCGTCGCGTGTTGCTTTGTATTCTGTCGATGGTCTGCTCCATCGTCACCAGGCCGTCCAGATAGTCGAACATCTCCTTGTAACCCACGGTGTTGAGCGCATTGAGATGGCGATAAGGAATCATCCGCAACGCCTCTTCGGAGAAACCGTCGGCAAGCATCTGTTCCGTCCGCTGGTTGATGCGCTCATAGAGCAAGGCGCGATCCACGTTGAGCCCTATCTTGACCACCCGAAAAGGGCGCGTCCTGCTTCCCTCGGAGAGGAAAGAGGAGTAAGGTCTCCCGGTCTGGATGCAGATCTCTAATGCATGGACGACTCGACGCGGATTTCTTCTATCCACCTTTTCCCAATGGACGGGGTCAAGCTGGCGAAGTTCCTCCACCAAGGGTGGAAACCCCTCTGTGGCCAACCGCCGCTTGAGCAAGGACCGGATGTCATCACGGACCGTCGGAATATCGTCTATTCCCTTGCAGACGGCATCCACATAGAGCATGGAGCCTCCGGAGAGAAGCGCCACCTCCTGTTCCTGCGCCTCCATATCGGCAAGCAGGCGGAGCACATCCTGCTCGTACATGCTGGCCGAATAATCGTCGGAGACCGATCGGCTACCAACGAAATAGTGACGCACACGGGCTTGCTGCTCCCTGGTGGGCGCCGCCGTGCCAATGGGTATCTCACGGTAGATCTGACGGGAATCGGCATTGATGACGGGCACCTTGTAGTGCTCGGCCACCCGCAGTGTCAGCTCGGTCTTGCCGACTCCCGTTGGACCCGTGACAACTATCAGCGTAAGTGACAATACCGCCTACTTGATAATGCCGCGCTTAGAACCCTCGATGAAGTTGAGAATATACTCTATCTCCTTCGTCACCTGGAGTTCACTGCGCACCTTCTGAATGTTCTCCGCACGCGTTCCCGTCCCATAGATGAGGCGGTAGGCGTTGTGGATAAGCTCGATCAACTCATTGGAGAAGCCATGGCGGCGCAAACCAATAATGTTGATACCCACATAGCGAATCGGGTCGCGACCTGCAATGACGTAAGGCGGGATGTCCATAGAGAAGCGGCTGCCACCCTGGATCATCACATAGCCACCCACGCGGCAGAACTGATGGCAAAGTACTTCGGCAGAGATGATGGCATTGTCGTCAATCTCCACCTCTCCACCCAACTTCGTGGAGTTGCCGATGATACACTTGGAACCGACCACACAATCGTGGGCAATGTGCATGTTCTCCATCAGTAGGTTGTTGCTACCCACGATGGTCGTGCCCTTGGAGAAGGTGCCTCGCGAAATGGTGACATTCTCTCGAATCGAGTTGTTGTCGCCCAACTGGCAAGTGGACTCCTCACCATGGAACTTCAGGTCCTGCGGCTTGGTCGAGATACTCGCTCCTGGGAAGAACTCATTGCCGCTGCCAATGCGTGCGCCCTGATGGATGGTAACGCTATTGAGCAGATGGTTGTTATCGCCCAGCACCGTATCACGGTCGATGTAGCAGAACGGGCCAATCACATTATTGTCTCCCAGTTTGGCCTCAGGATGAACAAAGGCCATGGAACTGATTTGATTCATAACGATATGCTTGTTTTGAGGGTCAATATTTGGTGTGCGCCTGATGTCGAAAAGTCTCCTGCGGAGCAGACGGCAAGACGCCTCTACTTATTTTTGACGATCTGGGCCGTGAACGAAGCCTCAGCCACCACACGGTCGCCTACGAACATGTAGCCCTTCATGGAACTGATGCCGTGGCGGACAGGACCGAGCAGCTCCACCCGGAAGAGGACCGTATCGCCCGGCACAACCTTCTGGCGGAATTTCACATCATCGATCTTAAGGAAATAGGTGGACCAACGCTCAGGATCCTCAATCTGGTTGAGCACCAGCAGACCACCGCATTGGCTCATGGCCTCGACCAGAAGAACGCCCGGCATAACTGGCTCCTGGGGGAAGTGGCCCTGGAAGAAGGGCTCGTTGGAGGTGACGTTCTTCACACCTACAATGCTATTAGCGCCCAAAGCGATAACCTTATCTACGAGCTGCATCGGGTAGCGGTGAGGAAGCAATTCTCGGATGCGGTTGTTGTCCATCACGGGTTCCTCGTTGGGATCATAGATGGGCGCCTGCACCTCGTGCTTGCGAATCTCCTTGCGCATGAGGCGCGCAAACTTGTTGTTGACCGTATGGCCGGGGCGGGAGGCAATGATTCGTCCCTTGATGGGTTTGCCGATCAAAGCCATGTCGCCGATGATGTCGAGGAGTTTGTGGCGCGTACATTCGTTGTCCCACAGGAGAGGCTTGTGCTGGATATAGCCAATGGCCTCGGCGTCGATGCGTGCCACCTTCAGCAGGTCAGCCAGCTGATCGAGTTTTTCCTGCGGCACCTTGCTCTCATAGATGACGATAGCATTGTCCAAATCGCCACCCTTGATAAGGTTGGCCTGAAGCAAGGGCATGATGTCGCGGACAAAGACGAAGGTGCGGGCAGACGCGATCTCGTCGGAGAACTTATGAATGTCGTCCAGCGTGGCAAACTGGCTGCTGATAAACTTGGAATTGAACGAGCACATGGCCGTGATCGAGAACTCCTCGTCGGGAAGGATAGTAATGTTGGATCCGTTGTCGTCCGTGATCTCTATCTTCTTGCGAATGATATAGAAGTCCTTGGGAGCGTTTTGGTCCACCAAGCCCACCTCCTTGATTTTCTCGACATACATGACGGCACTTCCGTCCAAGATCGGGAATTCCGGGCCGTTGACCTGTATGAGACAGTTATCGACACCCATGGCATAGAGCGCAGCCATACCGTGTTCTACCGTTCCTACCCTCACGCCCTTGCGCTCCAAGACCGTACCACGCTGGGTATCGGTGACGTTGTCTGCGATGGCATCGATGATCGGCTCGCCCTCCATGTCGATACGCTGTATCTTGTAACCCGTATTCTCGGGTGCAGGATTGAACGTCACGGTGAGGTTCAATCCCGTATGTAGTCCTTTTCCGTAGAGGGAAAAACTACCTTTCAAAGTCTTTTGCTTGCTTGTTTCCATTCCTTGTATGAAGGTTTCAGAATAAATAAAATGACACCCCGCGGTCTATTCTTCCGTGGTTTTCAGGCCGGCCTTAAGCGCGTCCACCTCTTTTTGCAGGGCGTTGATCTGCTTGTAGAGCTCGGGCAGGCGATGGACCACGGCCTGTGCGCGGAAGTAAGGGCGCATCTCCATGGGCGGCGTGCCGATGAGCTGCTGGCCACTCTTGATATTGCCAGGCACTCCCGACTGGGCGCCGAGCATCACCTTGTCGCCGATGGTGATATGGCCGGCTATGCCCACCTGACCACCGAACATACACCACTGGCCCACCTTGGTGCTACCAGCAATGCCGACCTGTGCCGACATCACGGTATGCTCGCCGATATCTGTGTTGTGGGCTATCTGCACGAGGTTGTCGAGCTTCACGCCCTTGCGGACATAGGTGCATCCCATCGTGGAACGATCGACGCAGGTGTTGGCCCCGATCTCCACGTTGTCCTCAATCACGACGATGCCGACCTGCGGTATCTTGTCATACTGTCCCGTCTCCTGGTTGGGTGCGAAGCCGAAACCGTCTGCGCCGATGACCGCACCCGAGTGGAGCGTGACATTGTTGCCAATCTTGCAGTCGTGATAGATGCTGACCTGCGGATAGATGATGCAATTGTCGCCCAACTTGGCATTGTCCATAATCGTCACGTTGGGGTAGATCTGGCACCCATCGCCCACGACAACTCCGTCACCGATATAGGCGAAGGCTCCGATATAGACCTCCTTGCCCACCGTGGCCTTGGGCGAGACATACGCCTGGTCGCTCACGCCCACGCGCTTCGGCTTCATGCTCTCATAGAGCTGGAGAAGCTTGGCCACACAGTCGCGGGCATTCTTGACGACAATCATCGTCGCCTGGACAGGCTTTTCGACCTCAATGCTCTCGTCGACCAGGACGACGGAGGACTGGGTCTCATAGAGATAGTGGGTATATTTGGGGCTTGCGAGGAACGAAATCGCTCCCGGCTTGCCTTCTTCTATCTTAGCGAAGGTATGGACGACTGCGTTTTCATCGCCTATGACGCGTCCTTGTATGAACGCTGCGATTTGCTGTGCTTTGAATTCCATATAACTCTTTTTTGCTTTGATGATGTTGCAAAGGTAATAAAAAAATGGAGAAGAGCCCGTTTCGACCGCTCTATTTTCATTTTTTTGAGACTATCCGCGACGCGCCAAGGCTGGCGCCAGGTAGGCGCGCGGCCCGAAGGCCACGCCTTGGCACACTACCCTACCGCGTTGATTTTCTCCAATTCCAGGGCCATCTGCTCCTGCAATTCCTTTGCCTTCTGTGCTGCCACCTCGGCGAAATCCGTACCATTGGAGGCATAGATGATGCCGCGGGACGAATTGACCAGCAGGCCACAATCGGCCGTCATGCCATACTTGCAGACCTCCTGCAGGCTTCCACCCTGCGCGCCCACACCCGGGACGAGGAGGAAATGGCGGGGCGCCACCTTGCGGATGTCGGCAAACATAGCCCCCTGTGTGGCGCCGACCACATACATCATGTCCTCCTCGTTGCCCCACTGCTGCGAGGTACGGATGACCTTCTCGAACAAACGCTCGCCCTCGGTATCGGTGGTCAACTGGAAGTCGTGGCTGCCCTTGTTGCTCGTCAAAGCCAGGAGGATCACCCACTTGCCAGGATAGCCGAGGAAAGGTTTCACGCTATCCTCGCCCATGTAGGGAGCGACGGTCAGCGCATCTACGTTGTACTCTTCAAAGAATGTACGCGCGTACATAATAGAAGTGTTGCCAATATCGCCACGCTTGGCATCGGCGATGACGAAGTGGTGGGGGTAGTTATCTTTCAGATAGGCTACCGTCTTCTCGAAGGCCACCATGCCACTCACGCCCATGCTCTCGTAGAAAGCCAGGTTGGGCTTGTAGGCCACACAATAGGGAGCGGTAGCGTCGATAATGGCCTTGTTGAACTTGAAGATGGCGTCGTCCTCCTCGCGCAGGTGCTCTGGGAGTTTGCGCACATCGGTATCCAGTCCTACACAAAGAAACGACTTCTTATTGAAAATCTGATTGACTAATTCTTTTCTGTTCATAATTTCTATGCTATTCTGGTGTGAGAAATGAGCGGTCGCCAACGGCCCTGGCCATTGGCAGGCTGGCTTACAGTTCGCTCTCTTTCAGTTTCTCGGCATTCTCCGCCACGGTCAGCGCATCGATCATCGGCTGGATGTTGCCGTTGAGGAAACCCTGAAGATCGTGGGTCGTGAACCCGATACGATGGTCCGTCACGCGTCCTTGCGGGAAGTTGTAGGTGCGGATCTTGGCCGAACGGTCTCCCGTGGATACCAAGCTCTTGCGGCGGCTGGCGATGTCGTCGATATACTTCTGGTGCTCCCTGTCGTGGATGAAGGTGTAGAGGCGGCTCAAGGCGCGCTCCTTGTTCTTCGGCTGGTCGCGCGTCTCAGTACACTCGATGAGGATCTCCTCCACCTCGCCCGTGTTGGGGTTCTTCCACGGATAGCGCAGGCGCACACCCGACTCCACCTTGTTGACGTTCTGTCCTCCGGCACCACTCGAGCGGAACGTATCCCACTTGATGTCGCCCTCGTTGATATTGACCTCAAACTTGTCCGCCTCGGGCAATACGGCCACCGTGGCTGCTGAGGTCTGCATACGTCCGTTGGACTCCGTGACGGGGACGCGCTGGACGCGATGGACACCACTCTCATACTTCAATACGCCATAGACGTTCTGGCCGCTGACGGCAAAGTCGATCTCCTTGTAGCCGCCGACAGCACCCTCCGAGGCATCCGTCACGCTCAACTGCCATCCCATGCTGTCGCAATAGCGCTTGTACATGGCGAAGAGGTCGCCCGCGAAGAGGCAAGCCTCGTCGCCACCCGTTCCCGCGCGGATCTCCATCTGCACATTCTTCGCATCCTCGGGATCCTTCGGCACGAGCAGGAGTTTGATCTCTTCCTCCAGCCGGGGGCGCAGCTCCTCGTTCTCGGCGAGTTCCTCGCGCGCCATCTCCTTCATGTCGGGATCGCTCTCGTTGGCGATGATATCCTTGGCCTCGCTGATGGCGTTGATGCAGGCGACGAAGCGCTTACGTGCATCCATGATGTCGCTGAGATCCTTGTATTCCTTCGTAAGCTTGACGTAGCGTCCCTGGTCGGCGATCACGTCGGGGTCGGTGATCAGGGTCGACACCTCCTCGAAGCGCGCCTCCAGGCCGTCGAGCTTCTCCAATATGTTGTTCTTATCTGCCATTATCTGTGGTAAATATCTGTTTGAGTCCGCCTTTGCTTACTCGTAGTCGAACTTGCCAAACTCTGACTGGATGGTCAGCGACCGCTTGCCCTCCTCGATATGGCCGACCACCTGTGCGTCGATGTTGAAACTCTTGCTGAGGGCGATGACCTTCTCGGCCATCTCCGGACGGACGTAGATCTCCATGCGGTGTCCCATGTTGAAGACCTGGTACATTTCCTTCCAGTCCGTGCCCGAGCAGTCGTGGATGATCTGGAAGAGAGGCGGCACGGGGAACATGTGGTCCTTGACCACCCTGCAGTTGTCGCCCACGAAGTGGAGCACCTTGGTCTGCGCGCCACCCGTGCAATGGACCATGCCATGGATCTCCGGGCGCATCTCGTCGAGCAGGCGCTTGATGACGGGCGCGTAGGTGCGGGTGGGCGACAAGACCAGCTGGCCCACGTTGAGCGGGGTGCCATCGGCCGGGTCCGTCAGTTTGTGCTTGCCGCTATAGACCAGTTCCTCGGGCACGGCATGGTCGAAACTCTCGGGGAACTTCTCGGCCAGGTATTTGGCGAAGACGTCATGGCGGGCCGAGGTCAGGCCGTTGCTGCCCATGCCGCCATTGTAGCGCTTTTCGTAGGTGGCCTGTCCCGTGGAACTGAGTCCGACGATGACGTCGCCCGGGCGGATGTTGGCGTTGTCGATGACGTCGCTCCTGCGCATGCGGCAGGTCACGGTAGAATCGACGATGATCGTCCTCACGAGGTCGCCTACGTCAGCCGTCTCACCACCTGTGGGCCAAATACCTATTCCCATCTCGCGCATCTCAGCCAGCAGGTCGTCCGTGCCGTTGATGATGGCCGAGATGACTTCGCCCGGGATGAGCATCTTGTTGCGTCCGATGGTAGAGGAGACCAGGATGTTGTCCACGGCGCCCACACAGAGCAGGTCGTCCGTATTCATGACGATGGCGTCCTGGGCAATGCCCTTCCAGACGTTGAGGTCTCCCGTCTCCTTCCAGTACATATAGGCCAGGGACGACTTCGTACCCGCTCCGTCGGCGTGCATGATGTTGCACCAGTCGGGATCGCCTCCCAGCACGTCGGGGATGATCTTGCAGAAGGCCTGGGGGAAGACACCTTTGTCGATGTTCTTGATGGCGTTGTGGACATCCTCCTTGGCAGCACTCACGCCGCGCATCATATATCTGTTGTTCATTTTCTTCTCTTTATCTATAATAAGGTAATTGAATCTCTTTTCTCATCACACCTGCCCGTTCCAGATATCCCATGCGGCGAAGGCCTGCAGGAGGAGCATCTCCAGTCCGTTCTTGGTCGTCGCCAGGCGCGCCTCACCCTTCTTCAGGAAGAGGGTCTGCTCGGGATTATAGACCAGGTCGTAGAGCAGCGTGTGGCTGTCCATGGCCTCGTAGGGCAAGGGCGGGTAGGTGCCGACATTCGGAAACATACCCATCGGGGTGCAGTTGACGATGACGTTGTACTCCTTCATCATCGCGGGTGTGACCTCCTCGTAGGTCAGGCAGCCAGGCTTCTTGGTCCGCGAGACGTAGCACGCCTCCAGGCCCAACTGGCGCAAGCCGTAGAAGACCGCCTTGCCGGCCCCGCCCGTTCCCAGGACGAGGGCCTTGCGGTGGTGGGGCTCCAGGAGCGGCTCCAGACTCTTGATAAATCCGATGACGTCGCTATTGTAGCCTCTGAGCGTCACGTTGTCCTTGTCGCGGATCACCTTGATGACGTTGACGGCTCCGACAGCCTCTGCTTCCGGACTGATGGAGTCGAGCAGGGGCATCACCTGCTCCTTGTAGGGAATGGTGACATTGAGCCCGCGCAGTTCCAGCGTGGTGTGAACGATCTCCGGCAGCTCCTCGACGCTGAGGATCTCGTAGTTGATATACGTCGCGTCGATGCCCTCGTTCTCAAACTTCTCGTTGAAATAGTCTCTGGAGAAGGAGTGGGTCAGCGGATAACCTATCAGTCCGTATTTGTCCATAATAATTAATTGTCTATTTGGTTGCGAAATATAGCGTGCAGATACCGAAGGTGAGACGCTGGAAGGAGGCTTCCGCGAAACCCGCCCTCCGCAGGATCTGCTCCATCGCCTCGCCCTGCGGGAAGGCCTCGATGGTCTGCGTCAGATAGCTGTAGGCCTTGGTGTCCTTGGAGATAAGGCGGCCGTAGAGGGGCAGCACGGTATGGGAATAGATGGAGAACAGCTGGCGCATGGGGAAAGCGACGGGTGTCGTCAGCTCGATGACGCAGAGGTGGCCACCCTTGCGCAGCACGCGCCACATCTCGCGCAGTCCTTGCTCCAGATTCTGGAAGTTGCGGATGCCAAAGGCCGCCGTGACCGCGTCGAAGGAGTCGTCGGGCAGCGAGAGGGCAAGACAGTCCTCGCGCTGAAAACGGATCACGCTGTCGAGGCCCATGGCAGCCACCTTGTCGCGGCCCACCTGCATCATCCCCTCCGAGATGTCCGTGCCCAGCAGTTCCTTGGGCTGGAGCGCACGGGCTGCCTCGATGGCGAAGTCTCCCGTGCCCGTAGCCACATCGAGAATGCGCTTGGGACGGTATGGGCGCAACTTGTCGATCGCCTTGCGCCGCCAATACTTGTCGATGTTCCACGACAGGCGGTGGTTCAACGTGTCGTAGGTGGGGGCGATGTTATCAAACATCTCCTCCACCTGCGCACCTTTCTCCCCTTGTCGGTAGGGATTGATTTTCTCTTGCTCGTACATGGACGATGACCAGCGGGGCTGCTTACTTTCTCGTAGCCAGGAACTGGCTCACGTTGCGCTCGATGCGCGCTGCGATGTCGCCCTCCTCGGCAGCCTTGTCAAACTTCTCGCCCGTGATGTGCTCGTAGAGCTCGATATAGCGCTCGCTCACGCTCTCGGCATAGGCATCGGTGATCTCGGGCAGGGTCTGTCCCGGCTCGTTCATGAAGCCGTGCTCGATGAGCCACTGGCGGACAAACTCCTTGGACAACTGGCGCTGGGGCTCGCCCTTGGCAAACTTCTCCTCGTAGCCGTCGGCATAGAAGTAGCGGCTGGAGTCGGGGGTATGGATCTCGTCGATGAGATAAACCTTGCCGTCGCGCTTGCCAAACTCATACTTCGTATCGACCAGGATGAGGCCATGACGGGCCGCAATCTCCTGACCACGGGCGAAGAGACGGCGCGTATAGTCCTCCATGACGGCGTAGTCCTCCTCGCTGACGAGTCCCTGGCGGATGATCTCCTCGCGGGAGATGTTCATGTCGTGGCCCTCGTCGGCCTTGGTCGTCGGGGTGACGATGGGCTCGGGGAAGCGCTCGTTCTCGCGCATTCCCTCGGGCAACTTGACGCCACAGAGCTCGCGGCATCCTGCCTTGTACTCACGCCAGGCAGATCCCGTGAGGATGCCACGGATAATCATCTCCACACGGAAGCCCTCACACTTCAGGCCCACCGTCACCATCGGGTCGGGGGTGGCCAGTTTCCAGTTGGGGCAGATGTCGCTCGTCTGGTCGAGCATCTTGGCTGCAATTTGGTTCAGCACCTGACCTTTGAAGGGAATTCCCTTGGGCAGCACCACGTCGAAGGCCGAGATGCGGTCGGTGGCGACCATCACCATCAAGTCGTCGTTGATGTTATACACATCGCGTACTTTGCCGTGGTACACGCTTTTCTGTCCATTGAAATGGAAATCAGTCGTTGTCAATGCTTTCATCGCTAATATCTTTTTTAAGTCGATTTTCTTTTTTTCCGCTCTCTGCGGCCTTGTCGTAAGCCTCGTAGGCGTTGACGATGCGCGTGACGAGCTTGTGGCGGACGATGTCCTTCTTGGTCAGCTCGACGACCCCTATGCCCTCGACGCCGCCCAGGATGGAGAGGGCCTCGCGCAGTCCGCTCTTCTGTCCGCGGGGCAGGTCGATCTGGGTCATATCGCCCGTGATAATCATCTTTGTGTTCCATCCCATGCGGGTGAGGAACATGCGGATCTGTTGAGGGGTGGTGTTCTGTGCCTCGTCGAGGATGACTACCGCGTCGCTCAGGGTGCGACCGCGCATGAAGGCCAAGGGCGCAATCTGTATCTGGTGCTTGTCCATCATGTCCTGGAGGCGCGCCTGGGGGAGCATATCCTCCAGGGCGTCGTAGAGCGGCTGGAGGTAGGGGTCGATCTTGTCCTTCATGTCGCCGGGCAGGAATCCGAGTTTCTCGCCTGCCTCGACGGCCGGACGCGAGAGGATGATTTTCTTGGCCGTCTTCTCCTTGAGGGCCTTGACGGCGAGGGCAATGCTCAGATAGGTCTTGCCCGTACCCGCCGGTCCGACGGCAAAGACCATGTCGTTGCGCTCGTATGCGTCGATGAGCTCCTGCTGGTTGGCCGAGCGCGGCTTGATGGGGCGGCCCGACATGCTATAGACCAGCACGCCCTTCACGCCGTCGGCCTTCGTCAACCGGCCCTTCACGATGTCGAGGATATCCTCCTCGCCGAGCTGGTTGTACTTCAGCAGGTGCTTACGCAGCAGTCTCACGCTTTCCTCGAAGCGAGCCATTTCTTCTTCGTCGCCGAGCAAGCGGATCACGTTGCCGCGAGCTACGATGCGCAGTTTGGGGTAGAGCGACTTGAGCATCTGGAGATGGCCGTTGCCAACTCCGAAGAATGCCACAGGGTCGATGTCCTCCAATACGATATGCTTCTCTATCAATCTACTTTGTACGATTTGTTTTAAAACATGTGCAAAGATACTAAGATTCCACGAATCCTACAAATAAATTTACCTTTTACCCTACTCTTCGGGGTGAATAAACGCTACAAAAACGCCCTGCCGCCAGTTTTCAGCACCATATCTCCGACCTGCGCCGCCTTCGGGATGGTCTCGGGATGCGTTCGGGATCTCTTTCGAACGCATCCCAAAGAGCTGGTGCGACTGACGTCTTTCGCCTTTTATGACAGACAGCAGAGGCGTCACTTTGTCCACATGTCGGGCGCAAGTAAAAACTCAGGCCGGGCGTAAGTTGCCCCCAGCATCAAGCATAAGTTAGGCCTTGTATCGGACGTAAGCAAAGCCTTGCATCGGACGTAAGTTAAGGCGCGTTTCGGTCTTAGCTTATGCCACGCGCCAGTCTTACTTAACATGTTAACATGCGCGTCGTGCGGACCACAATCCGTGGAGGACGTTTTAGAACTTATACTTCAAACTGAGGCTGCAGGCGTTGCGACGGGCGGAATAGAGATGGTAGCTACCCGTGTAGCCTCCGTGCGTATAGACCTCCTTGGCCTGGCGGGCGTACTGATACTCCAGGCTCGTAGAGAAATGGTCGCCAAAGGATTTGCTGAGCGTCGTACCCAGCCGATAGGCTGATCCCATGTGGCGATAGAGGTCCTGCGTGTTACCCTCGCTATACTCGGCAAAGGCATTCAGACGGAAGGTCGCGCAGAGCACCTGCTCCACGCCAAGTCGGGAGAAAACGCCCCAATGCTCCTTGGCCATGCTGACGGCGTCGGCAATGCGCTTGTCCCAGAGTATGGCGGCCTGGCCACGGACCTTCGTTGTTGTGGAGGCATGGAGCGTGAAGTCGGGCTGGAGACTCCATGCGCGCCGCTTGCCCTCGTTGCCCCATTGATAGATGCGACGGTTGTCGCGCTCCATCCAGATGCCGTTGAAACCATCGTTGGACATCGTATAGGAGAGACTCATACCCCAAGAGAAGATCGGATCATCGTGGGTAAAAGAGAGGGCGAAGACGTTGGCGTGCAAGCCTTCCAGGTCTTTGTTGCCTTGGCGGACTGCGAAGGGAGTGCGCAGGACGACGGGATTGAGCAGGGTCAAGGACGGACGCACCAGTCGGCGGTTGTAGCCGAGGGCCAACTGGCTCGTGCGGCTGACCTGCCAGCCTATGCGACCCGTGGGCAGGAAATCGCGCAACTTCTTGCCTGCCATGTCGGTATAGGCAAACTCCAGGCCGACCGTGAGGCCCAGTCGCTTCTGCCGGTCGGGATGGACGTCGTAGAGAAACGAGGCTGCTGCCGTCTGGTAGCGATGGCGGAAATGGCTGTCCTGGGCAAGGCGATCGTCAATCCATTGCTGGTCGTCGCTCTCGGCCAGTCGGTTCTCATAGCGGGCCACGAGACGCAGGTGGCCCAGGAGAGCCTGTGTGTTGTAGATCAGACGAAGGTCGTGGTGGTGGACAGTGGCGTCGGCCGTGGTCAGCGTAGCTTGGAAGTCGCTGAAACCTTCCAGTTGAAGGGCCTCCAACTGGCGCTCGGCCTCATCGCGGTCTCGCTGGTACTTATAGCTGAGCGTCACGTCGTCGCGCTTGAAACGACAGGTGTAGTCGGCGCCCACCTTCAGGTGATTGCTGCGCAGCAAGGGGTTGTTGAGTCGCCATCGGGTCTTGGCAAGGGGAGCGCCGTCAGGTGCCAGCAAGCGTTCGGCAAGCGTTCCGCGCTCGTCCTTGTGAAGGCTTTCTCCCCGAAGGCTCACCGTGAGGGTCTGTTGCGTAGTGGGACGATACGCGAACTGAAATCCGTAGTCGGCCATCATCCCCTTAGCCTCAGTCGTCTGATGCGAATAATACTGACTCCCAACGGTTTCCGACAGGGGCATCTTGCCCGTGAAGATATAATGCTCGTCCAGGTTCTGCTCCGAGGAATGACGGGCTAGTCCCTTGATGCCGACAAAGGGCTTGAAGACAACTTTTCCTTCTCCCAGATTGAGTTGCAGTCGCGAGGCGTAGGGGGCCGTATTCCCATAGCCACCAGAGAGTTCCACCTCTCCCTCCTGCTTGCTCTGTCCCCAAGCGCTACTGGTCAGCAGCAGGGCCGCAAGCGTCAAAATCGTTTGCTTGTCCATCGTAATTTTCAGCTAATAGCAATTATTGGTTTGCAAAGGTATAAAAAACGCTCGAAGCACACAAAGAAACGTCCATGTTCTTCGCAAAAGACGGATACGAAGGACATGGACAAGAAATGGGACAAGGGCCCATCAGAAGATGGACCGCTCGGTCTTGGTGGTCAGGAGCTCCAGGGCTTTCATTCCCATGACGGAGTTGCCCTTCTTGTTGAGTCGCGGGCTCCATACGGCCACGGCATAGTCGCGCGGATTGATGGCCGCAATGCCACCTCCCACGCCACTCTTGCCAGGAAGTCCGACCAAATAGGCAAACTCGCCAGCCTCATCATAGAAGCCACAAGTCTGCATGACGGCATTGATGCGACGCAACTGGGAGGGAGTGAGCTCATGGCCGCAATAGTTGAAGGGGTGGTGGCAATGGGCAAAGGGCAGGAAGGACTGGGCCAGCTGGCGGCAGTTCATCTCCACGGAACACATCATCAGGTAGAAACGAATCACGCGGTCCACCTCGTTTTCGAGATTGCCATGATACTTCAGCATGTGGGCTATCGACTGGTTGAGATGGGAGGTAAGATACTCGCTCTCAGCCACCTCCGGATTCGCTCCAATACTGTCATCACCCGCCAGCGCACGGACAAAGCGCAGGAAGTCGCCCTCGGGATATTCCAAACAACTCACCAGAATATCGGCCGTGACCAAAGCTCCCGCATTGATAAAGGGATTGCGCGGAATGCCGTCCTCATATTCCAGTTGGACAATAGAATTGAAGGCGTTGCCGGAGGGTTCCTTGCCCACCCTTTCCCACAACTTCTCGCCCCGAAGGCTCAGGCAGAGAGCCAGAGAATAGACTTTCGAGATACTCTGTATGGAGAAGCGCACCTCCGACTCGGCCACATGAAAACTGCGTCCGTCAACCGTTGTCAGACTCATGCCAAACTGGTCGGGGTTGACGCGCTCCAGGGCTGGAATATAGTCGGCCTGGTGACCTGCCCTGCGATAAGGTTTCACCTCCGTGTAAATATCTTCTAATACTTTCTGATAATCCATCTTTTCACAATCCTTTTTCAAGAATGCAAAAGTACGGAATTTAGCGCTCACCTGCAAATGAAGCCCCGTCTTTTTCCTTTCAGCAGCCCAGAACCGCTCAGAAGGCCCACATATTGTAAAAACTTCTACATATATTTGGCTCGCTGCAAAGAATAGGCTACCTTTGCAGCGGCTTTCAGACTGGAAGCTAAGGGGTGCTCGCCAGATTGGGTGGGCTGAGAACATACCCAAGGAACCTGATACGGGTAATGCCGTCGTAGGGAAACATCCCCCTTATTTGTTCTTTTTTATAAGGTAATAGACCAATGAAAAAAATGGTATTAGCCTCGGCTGCGCTGATGAGCGCGGCAGCAACGCAGGCACAGCAGGCAGCAGGCCCTGTTGACACGCTCACCGCACAGGCGATGCAGGAAGTGGTCGTACAGGGCGTACGCGCGCCGAAGAATGCGCCGTTCGCAGTAAGCAACATCAAGAAGCAAGACCTGGAAACTTTCTCCAAGACCGGACAGGAACTGCCTTTCCTCTTCGCCAACACACCAGGCATCCTCGCATGGAGTGAGAACGGCACGGGCATGGGCACATCTTATATGCGTATCCGCGGCGCCGCAGGCAGCCGTATCAACGTCACGCTGGACGGCGTCTCGCTCAACTCGCCGGAGGACCAGACCGTCTTCTGGGCCAACATGAACTCCTATGCCGCCCTCATGGGTAGCGTACAGATCCAGAGAGGTATCGGCACATCGACCCATGGCGACGGTGCCTTTGGTGGTTCGGTGGCATTGGCCACGGCCACTCCCTCGCTCAAGCCGAGCCTGGAGCTGACGGGAAGCTATGGCAGCTTCAACACGTATCATGCAGGAGCCAAGTTTTCGACAGGCTTGCTCTTCAACCATCTCATCTTTGACGGAGCCTACAACGAGACCGCAACGGATGGTTTCGTACATGGCACGGCCAGCCGCGCAGGATCCTACTATGGCGGACTGACCTGGCTGGACGAGAAGTTCAAGGTGAGCTACAAGAACATCGGCAACTTCGAGAAGACGGGACAGGCCTGGAGCGGAGTGACGGCAGGCAACAACGACCTCAGCCTCATGGACGGAACGTGGGGAGCGAGCACGGGCATCCGCACCTACAAGGACATGTACGAGCACGGTCTGGGCAAATACAACACCCTGTACGAAAATCTCGTGACGGACGAGAACGGACAGTTTGTCAAGGATGCCAACGGCAACTACCAGACCTACCGCTACAAGATGGCGGACGGTTCCTACTGGGAGAAGACAACGGACAACTTCTATCAGAACCACAATATCCTCTCGGCAGTCTTCACCCCGTCGGATCATTGGAGCCATAACGTGGCCATCCATTACACCTACGGCTATGGATACTATAGCGAGTTGCGTCCGGACAACAAACTCTCCAAGTTTGGCCTCACCTACAAGGACGCCAACGGCAACAAAATCAAGCGCGACGACATGGTGCGCCGCAAGGGTCTGACGCAGCACAACTATGGCGTGCTCTACAACATCAACTACAAGGACGAGACATGGAACGTCACGGGTGGTCTCTACCTCCAGCAGTTCCGCGGCAACCACTTCGGCTACCTCACCTATTTCAAGAACCAGGAGCTGAACAACCACTTCCGCCCGAACAACAGCAACTATCAGTACTACGATAGCGACGCGCGCAAGTTTGACTACTCGGCGTTCTTCAAGGCCAACTATCACTTCAACGACTACTGGAACCTCTTTGCCGACGTGCAGTATCGCTATGTGCAGTATAACACCTCGGGCCGCAACGACAAGTTCTACGAGGAGACCTCGGGCTACTTCAACCAGCCGCTCAACGTCAGCGAGCGCTACAACTTCGTCAATCCGAAGACGGGTATCAGCTTTGCCAAGGACGGTCACCACGCCTATGCCAGCATCGCCTATGCCAACCGTGAGCCGGAGCGCAACAACTTCACCGACAACGGAGCCTATCCCGCCCCGACGCCAGAGCGTCTGATGGATATCGAACTGGGTTACAACTACCATGCCAACAACTGGTATGCAGGCGTGAACCTCTATTACATGGACTACACCAACCAGTTTGTGCAAACGGGTGCACAGAGCGACATCGGCGAGAACCTGACCACCAACATCAAGGACAGCTACCGCATGGGTGCCGAGATCGAGGCTGGCTGGTCGCCGCTGAGCTTCCTCACCCTGGAGGGAAATGCTGCGCTGAGCCGCAACCGCATCAAGGATTTCGACGAGATGGCATCAGTAGATTGGGAGAGTTCGTTCCGCAAGATCCACTACGGATCTTCTACGCTCGCCTTCTCGCCCTCCGCAATCCTCAACGGCTTCGCCACGTTCCACTATCAGGGCGCACAGCTGATCTGGCACACCAACTTCGTGAGCCGCCAGTATCTCGACAACACGGAGAACAACGTGCGCTCCCTGCCGTGCTACAGTCAGACCAACATCCACGCCAACTACACCTTCCGTCCTGGAAAGCGTTTCGCAGGCCTGCGCGAGGTGGTGGTAGGATGCGATTTCAACAACATCTTCAACCGTCATTATGCTGCCTCGGGATGGGTGTATAGCACGATCCTCGACAACGACGGCCATCCCAACGACAACCGCTACACGCAGATCGGCTGGATTCCGATGGCTGGATTCAACGTTATGGGCAACATCACGCTGAAGTTCTAATACATTGACCGACGGGTAGATAGGCTGACCAAGGATGGACTCCTGTTCGTCCCCAAGGCTGACCATCTACCCGTCGGCGCTTATTCACCAACCTTTCCTTATCACAATATCTATGAATTGGCTCGACATCGCCGGCACGATTATCGGACTGGTGTATATCTATCAAGAGTACAAGGCCTCCATCTGGCTTTGGGTCACGGGACTCATCATGCCCATGGTCTATATGTTCGTCTATTACGAGGCCGGACTCTACGCCGACTTCGGCATGCAGGTCTATTACGTCCTGGCTGCCATCTACGGCCTGCTCGTGTGGAAATATGGCAAGAAGCGCAACCAGAAGACCGAGGAACTGCCCATCACCAAGATCAAACGTTCCCTCCTGCTGCCCTCGCTGCTCTTCTTCCTTGCCGCATGGGGCGCACTCTACCTCATTCTGATCCGCTTCACCAACTCCACGGTCCCCGTCCTCGACTCTTTCGGCAACTCGCTGAGCTTTGTCGGCTTGTGGTGGTTGTCGCGTAAATACATCGAGCAATGGTGGGTCTGGATCGTCGTCGATATCGAACTGTCTGCCCTCTACGCCTACAAGGAGATCTATTTCACCTCGGGCCTCTACGCCCTCTACGTCGTGATCGCCGTGGCAGGCTACTTCAAGTGGAAACGTGTCATGGCCGAAGAGGCGCAAGGGATCAGCATGAAATCATAGATATTAGAAAAAATCTGTCTGCTATGGTTTACGAACTCATCACGCCCGAAAGCCACTTCGACGGCGTCATCTTTGCGGATGGCGACTGCCCTACCCACCCTATTCCCTTGGGCATCCTGCGGTCGGGCCGTCCCGTGATCGCCTGCGACAATGCGGGGGCGCAACTCATCAAGAAATGGAACATGCTACCCGATGCCATTGTCGGCGACGGCGACTCGCTACCCCAGCAGTTTAAGGACCGATACAAGGACATCATCCACTACGTCGCAGAGCAGGACTACAATGACCTGACGAAGGCCACCCGCTTCTTCCTTGAGCACTATCGAAGCCCAGGCACGAAGCATCCGAGGATCTGCTACATCGGATGTACGGGCAAACGGGAGGACCACACGCTGGGCAACATCTCGCTCCCCACCTTCTATCGCCAGGAGTTTGGCGTCGAGGGGGTACTGCCTACCGACTTCGGATGGTTTGTCTATTGTCATGGCGCATGCGAGTTTGAGAGTATTCCGAACCAACAGGTCAGCATCTTCAACCTCAATTGCTCCGCCCTGACAAGCCAAGGGCTGCAATGGCCGATATACCCCTTTGCCCAATGGTGGCAGGGGACGGTCAACAACGCTCTGGGAAACGCTTTCTCCATCAACGGTAACGGCGACTATATTGTCTATCGCACCTATGAGGCGAAGAGGCAACCACACGCCAAGGAGGACTAAAACAATACCGCCAAGACAACATTTGCGTCTTGGCGGTATTCATATCGTAACTTACGACCATTTCCCCCTTATAAAGGGGAAAGTATCAAACCATTGTTTACTCCGAAAAGCTTATTTCAACTTGAAGGCATTCTCAATCGTACCAAGCTCGGCACTAAACATCTTGTCGGTCTTCAATCGCTTCTCCACTTGTGTGCAACTGTGAATGACCGTGCTATGATCGCGATTGCCGATGAGTTTGCCTATACGAGATGCTGGCATCTTCGTGTATTTTTGCGACAGATACATGCTCACCTGGCGGGCCGTCACGATGTCGCGCTTACGCGAACGGGAGTTGACGGCCGTAGTAGTTACACTAAAGTGTTCGCACACACGCTCTAAGATCTCATCTACCGTGAGCGGCTCGTTGTCAACCTTCACGGCACGCTTGATGACTCGTTCGGCCAACCGCATGTCGATGTCGCAATTATAGACGACCGAATAGGCCAATAGCGAGTTGATGACGCCCTGCAAGTCGCGGACGCTTCCATTGGCCGTCTGGGCTATATAGCGGATAACGTCTTCGGGGATAGTGAGACCATCGCGACGAATTTTGTTGTGCAGGATATCTACACACAGTTCCACATTGGGTTTCTCGAGCTCGGCAATAAGTCCACAGGCAAAGCGCGTGAGCAGTCGCTCGTTCATGCCTTTGAGGTCCACGGGCGGGCGGTCGGAGGCGAGGATAATGCGCTTTCCGTTGCGGAAGAGGTGGTTGAAGATATGGAAGAACGTATCCTGCGTCTTGATGGCCGTCATCCACTCCTGGATATCATCCACGATCAAGATGTCGATGGTCTGATAGAAGTTGATGAAATCGTTGGTCGTATTGTTCCTCACCGAGTTGGTGTACTGCACCTGAAAGAGGCGCGCAGAGATATAGAGCACACGCTTCTGCGGATAGAGCTGCTTGGCTCGCATACCGATAGCATTGACGAGGTGGGTCTTTCCGCAGCCCGACGGTCCATAAATGAACATCGGGTTAAATTGCGTCGTGTTCGGATGCTCAGCTATGGAGAGACCGATGGAGCGCGGTAGCTTGTTGCTATCGCCCTCCAGATAGTTATTGAAGGTCTTGTGCGGATCCAGCTGCGGATCGAGGTCCTGCGGAGCAGCATCCATCGGCGTAGGACTTTGGTTGGCGCGGTCGGTCGGACGACGCGTATCCACCTTGTTGGAGGGCTCCCCCTGCAGGTCCTGCGTCAGATGATGGGCCTTGTCGGTAACGACACGGTAGGTCAACTTGATACCATGACCAAAGCAACGGGTAAGGACCGAGGACAGCAAACTGACATAGTTCTCCTCCAGGTACTCATAGAAGAATGCGCTGGGTACCTGCAGAAGCAACGTCTTCGTGTCGGCATTATACGACTCAAAGACGAGGGGCTTGAACCATGTGTTATACTGTTGCTCTTCGACGTTCTCCTTTATCAGTCGCAAGGAGCTGTCCCATAGAGCATTTGAGTTTACTGTCATTAATCTATACTGGTCTATTTAATTGCCAAGACGGGCTTAAAGCCCAAGTTGCGGATGCAAAATTACAAAAAAAAATCCGAACCGTAAAGTCGGCATAAAAGCCGCCACGAAGAAAGGAAAACGTAAAATGCGTAGTTACCGACACTTAGGCTACAAATAAAAAAGCCTTATAAAAGAGATTTTTGGCCGTTTCAAAGGTCTTGATAATCAAAGGTTTCGAAGGGTTTAACGCGTTTGTAACAAAATGGCGCAAAGAAACGAGAGAAACGCTATAACTATCTGACACACAGAGACGTTAACCGTAATCAAAGTTAGCTATTCGTTATCCTTTTTATTTAGACCATATTTAAACTAAGAACTATTTTGGTATCGCAAGAGGAAAAAACAACTCGACCAAGCTACTTTCATGCTCTATCTGTCTATTCTACCGAGGGTATGATTGACACGCTGCCAACCCACCCACCAAATCGTCTCAAAAACAGAGACACTATGTTTTCCTATATATAATAGGTGTAAAGGGCGATATTGGGCTTGCAATATCACACTTTCACAGATCTTCATCAAGAAGCAGCGGCGATCATTTATTTGCTCTCCTTGCGCAGCTCGTCACGAATCTCGGCAAGCAACTTCTCCGTAGGCGTAGGCTCAGCAGGGGCAGCCGGCACGGGAGTTTCCTCCTTATGCTTGGCCAGTTTGTTGACGGCCTTGATCATCACAAAGATACAGAAAGCGACGATCAAGAAGTCGATGACATTCTGCAGGAACATACCATACTTCACCTCTGCATCTTCGACCTTGAAACTCAGGTTGGAGAAATCGACTCCACCCGTGATGACTCCGATGACAGGCATGAAGACGTCGTTCACGAGAGACGAGACAATCTTGCCGAAAGCACCACCAATGATGACACCTACCGCCATGTCCATCACATTGCCACGCATGGCAAACTGTTTAAACTCTTTCAAAAATGCACTCATTTTCCCTTGCTTTGATTTTTATTCACTTTAAAACCATTATTAGTTCATACGCGGATAGCAAAATCATCAGCTATCCGTGTTTTTAGTATTTTTAATACTCGTTCCGAGTGCAAAGTTAAAAAAAAAATGTAACTTTGCGGCGCAAACAGATAGAAAAATATACTTCAAATAGTAAATAGGTATTTATCAACATTTATAATTACATTCAAAAATGGTAAAAGTAGCAATTAACGGATTCGGTCGTATTGGCCGTTTGGCTTTCCGTCAGATGTTTGAGGCTGAGGGTTATGAGGTTGTAGCAATCAACGACCTTACTTCTCCTAAGATGCTCGCTCACCTTCTCAAGTATGACACGGCTCAGGGTGGTTTCGCTGGCAAGTTCGGCGAGAACAAGCACACCGTTGAGGCAACCGAGAACTCCATCATCGTTGATGGCAAGGAGATCACGATCTATGCTAAGCCGAACGCTGCTGAGCTGCCTTGGGGCGAGCTCGGAATCGACGTCGTTCTTGAGTGCACAGGCTTCTACACCTCTAAGGAGAAGGCTTCTGCCCACCTCGCTGCTGGTGCTAAGAAGGTGGTCATCTCCGCTCCTGCCGGCAAGGACCTCCCCACGATTGTTTACAACGTTAACCACAAGACGCTGACCGCCGAGGACAAGGTGATCTCAGCCGCTTCCTGCACAACCAACTGCCTCGCTCCGATGGCTGCAGCGCTCCACGCTTACGCCCCGATCCAGTCTGGTATCATGTCCACCATCCACGCTTACACGGGCGACCAAATGATTCTTGATGGTCCGCAGCGCAAGGGCGACCTCCGCCGTTCACGTGCCGGCGCTCAGAACATCGTTCCCAACTCTACGGGTGCTGCCAAGGCTATCGGCCTCGTCATCCCTGAGCTCAACGGCAAGCTCATCGGTTCTGCACAGCGCGTTCCGACGCCGACGGGATCTACGACGATCCTCGTCGCTGTTGTCAAGGGCAAGGACATCACCGTTGAGGGTGTCAACGCTGCTATGAAGGCCGCCACCACGGAGTCCTTCGGCTACACCGAGGAGCAGATTGTCTCTTCCGACATCATCGGCATGAAGTACGGCTCACTCTTCGACGCTACGCAGACGATGGTCGCCAAGGTTGACGATGACACCTACCACGTGCAGGTTGTCTCTTGGTACGACAACGAGAACTCTTACACTTCTCAGATGGTTCGCACCATCAAGTACTTCGCCGAGATCTAATCTCCCGACATGCTTGATGGATAGCAGCGCCCTTTTGCCCTCAGGGCAAATATCGCGCCTATCGAAGTGATTACAAGTCTAAGAAGCCATTCCTTATTGCGAGGGATGGCTTCTTTTTGTATCATTTCTCCAGCAATCCTTAGGGACCGCGTAGTACATAGCCTTAGAACTTCTATAGGGGAAAATACCAGCCTGAGGAACACAAAGAAGTACGCAGGCGGGTTTTTCTTTCGTAAGGGTTGGGTAATTCATGGAAATAATGTAACTTTGCAATCGGAAAGAAAGAAAGCTGAAAGATGGAGAAAGATACAATGATAACAGTCACGGTAAGCGACGCAGCGCTGCGCCAAGCAGCCGAAGAAGGGATGGACGAGTTTGTCAAGGTGTTTATCGATGGCATCCAGAAAGCCATCGGCGGCCAACTGACCAACGAGAACATGGCACGGCTCAATGCTGACCAAATCACGCTTCTGGGCTGGAGCTATCTCCACGAAGAGGTGTCGGACGGCGGCTATGTGCAACTTATCTACAACGGGCTGGGCGCATTTATCTTCAAAAACCCCTTTGCCCGCATGATGCGCGAATGGGGACTGCAAGACCTCTACTCCCATCTGCAGCGATGCAAGAAGTGGTACACTCAGTATCATGAGCAACTGGAGCACGAGATGAGCGACGACGACTTCATGGCCATCTACGAACAGATGCCAGAGTTTGACGACTTCGACGACGACTTTGTGGTCAACGAGGAGAAGTGGACGGCACAGATAGCAGCCTACATCGACGATCATATCGACGACTTTGCCAAGATCGTGACACCATAACCAACTTCTTCGGCAAGACCACGGGACGGCTTCAAGATGAAAGCTTCGCCCATTCGGCCTTACAAGAAGGCCAACATCACTATCAAACGACAAAGAATGAACAAGGAAGAGCAAGAAAGAAGAAAAAAAAGCCCCGTGCAAATTCGCAACAAGAAGGCTTCGTTCGAATATTTCTTCGTTGATACCTATACGGCGGGCATCGTGCTCACGGGCACGGAAATCAAGTCGATACGAGCGGGCAAGGCTTCGCTCACCGACTCTTTCTGCTATATTACCCGTGGCGAAATGTGGGTGGAGGGCATGAACATATCGCCCTACTTCTACGGTTCCTACGCCAACCACGAGGCCCGGAGAACCCGCAAACTGCTGCTGAACCGCAGGGAGATCAAGCGACTGGAGGCAGAAATCAAGACGCCAGGCTACACGATCGTTCCCCTACTGGTCTTTATCGACGAGCACGGACGCGCCAAGATGGACATCGCCCTCGCACGCGGTAAGAAGATGTACGACAAGCGCCAGACCCTCAAAGAGAAGGAGGACCGACGGGAGATGGACCGTGCCGTGAAGCGATATTAGGCCGACAAGGGCACAAGGGACTACATACAACGAAAAGGAGATACATAAATGATAAATTTTAAGAAGAAAAAGAGATGGCATTGCCTCGCCGGACAGCAGCCGACGGAGATGGACTTGAAGATCATGGAGTGGGAGCGCAAGGGTAAACTGGTGCCTACGCGTGAACTGGTCAAGACCCCCGAGCAGATCGAGGGCATCCGTGTGGCAGGCAAGATCAATAGTGGCTGCCTCGACGCCGTGGCGGAAATGATCCGCCCGGGCATCTCCACCAAAGACATCGACAACGTCTGCGTGGAGTACTGCAAAGCTCACAACGCCATCTCCGCCACGCTTGGCTACGAAGGATTCCCCGGAAGCCTGTGCACCAGCATCAACGAGGTGGTGGCGCATGGCATTCCCAAGGAACAGGACGTTTTGGAGCCAGGCGACATCGTCAACGTAGATATCACGCTGGGATACAACGGCTACTATGGCGACGCCTCACGCATGTTCATCATCGGCGGCGAAACCACACCCGAAAAGGAGCAGCTGGTCCGCGTGACCAAAGAGTGCCTGGAGATAGGCGCAGCAGCAGCCAAACCCTACGGATTTGCCGGAGACATCGGCCACGCCATCCAAAAGCATGCCGAAAAGCATGGCTATGGCGTAGTACGCGACCTCTGCGGCCATGGTGTAGGACTGAAGATGCACGAGGAGCCCGAGATACTCCACTATGGCCATCGTGGCACAGGCATGCTCTTGGTACCAGGAATGGTGTTTACCATCGAGCCGATGATCAATATGGGAACATGGAAGGTCTTCATAGACGCCGATGACCCCTATGGATGGGAGGTTATCACGGGCGACGAAAAACCATCGGCACAATGGGAGCACACCTTCCTCATGACCGAGAATGGCGTGGAGATTCTCTCCGAATAATGTGGAAAGATTCTCTTCGAATAACATGGAAAGAATTTCTCTAAACAACATGAGGGATTCCCTTCGAATAAAATGACAGAGGACAAGAAGATTCGCATGAGCGACATATATATATTAGGTATAGAGAGCAGTTGTGACGACACGTCGGCTGCCGTCTTGCGCAATGGCGTGATTCTGAGCAACGTCACGGCTTCTCAGGAGGTGCACAAGGCCTACGGAGGCGTCGTGCCCGAGTTGGCCTCAAGGGCTCATCAGCAAAACGTAGTGCCCGTGGTCGATCAGGCCATCAAGCGGGCAGGCATCACCAAGGAGCAGCTTTCCGCCGTGGCCTTTACGCGAGGACCCGGACTGATGGGCTCGCTATTGGTTGGCGTGAGCTTCGCCAAAGGATTCGCCCGTGCCCTGGGCATACCGCTGATAGATGTCAACCACCTACAAGGACATGTGATGGCCCACTTCATCAAAGAGAACGAAGAGGACACCAACGTGCCCCCCTTCCCCTTCGTCTGCCTACTTGTAAGTGGCGGCAACTCCCAGATCGTGAAGGTCAACGCCTACAACGACATGGAGGTGCTGGGACAGACGATCGACGATGCTGCAGGCGAGGCCATCGACAAATGCTCGAAAGTGATGGGACTGGGCTATCCAGGCGGCCCGATCATCGACAAACTGGCAAGACAGGGCAACCCGAAAGCCTACCAGTTTTCAGAGCCCCACATTCCGGGATTCGACTACTCCTTCTCGGGACTGAAGACGTCCTTCCTCTACAACCTGCGCAAGTGGGTAGCCGAGGATGCCGACTTTGTGGAGCATCACAAGGAGGACCTGGCAGCCAGCCTGGAGTTTACGGTAGTCGATATTCTGATGAAGAAACTGCGCCTGGCCGTCAAGGAGACGGGCATCAAGCATGTAGCCGTAGCGGGTGGCGTGTCTGCCAACACAGGCCTGCGCAACGCCTTCCACGACTATGCCAAGCGATACGGATGGACCATCTACATCCCCAAGTTCAGCTACACGACGGACAATGCGGCCATGATAGCCTGTGTGGGTACGTTCAAGTACCATGATCACGACTTTGCCTCAATAGACCTGCCCGCATACAGCAAGGTAACGTTCAAGTAAAACACTTAGCACCAAGGACCATGGAGTTTGAAACCAAGATTATTTCTCGCCAGATCGGCGACATGTTATACGCCTCGGGCCTCTCACTGGGCACGGCAGAAAGCTGCACGGGCGGCTTGATAAGCGAGGCCATCATCGCCACCCCTGGCGCCTCCAACTACTTCAAGGGAAGCGTGGTGAGCTACACCAACGAGATCAAAGAAAGACTGCTCAAGGTGGACCACCAACTGCTGGAGGAGAAAACTGCCGTCTGTGAGGAAGTAGCCCGACAGATGGCGCAAGGAGCAATGGATCTGCTGAACGTCGATTTCGCCATCGCCTCGACAGGAATAGCAGGTCCTGGAGGCGGAACCAAGGACACACCCGTCGGGACGATATGGCTCGCCTACGGCAATCGTGAAGAGATACGCACCCAGAAGCTCTCCGACGACTTCGGAAGGGATATCAACATCGCCATTGCCACCAACAAAGCCATGCGCCTCATGCACCATTTCTTGGAGGAAAAACTCCCCCAAGACCTACCCGAAAGCATCGAAAGTCGCTGGTAACTAATAAAAAAAACTTAATTCCACACTTTTGGGACAAGAAAGTTTTGTGCATCAAGGAATTTTCATTAACTTTGCACCCTGTTTGGAATAGGTATCAATTAACGAATAAGAAAATTAAAGATAGCAATGTCTAAGATTTGTCAAATCACGGGAAAGAAGGCACAGCTGGGCAACAATGTGTCTCACTCGAAGCACCGCACTAAGCGTAGCTTCGACGTAAACCTTTTCAGCAAGAAGTTCTACTATGTAGAAGAGAATTGCTGGATTAGCCTCAAAATCTCAGCTGCCGGCCTCCGTATGATTAACAAGGTCGGACTTGATGCCGCATTGAAGCAGGCCGTTGCCAAAGGATATCTCAACTGGAAGGACATCAGAGTGATTGCCGAGGGCAACGAGGATGCTAACAACTAAAGATAAGCGAAGGAGAACGATAAGACAATGGCAAAGAAAGCAAAAGGCAACAGAGTCCAGGTGATTCTTGAGTGCACCGAAATGAAGAATAGTGGCCTGCCCGGTACAAGCCGTTACGTCACTACCAAGAACCGTAAGAACACTCCGGGTCGTCTTGAGTTGAAGAAGTACAATCCGATCCTCAAGAAGATGACCGTTCACAAGGAGATTAAGTAATCCAATAAATAGGAACATAAACTATGGCAAAGAAAGCGGTCGCTACCCTCCATGAAGGATCTACGGATGGTCGCGCTTATACGAAAGTAATCAAAATGGTCAAGAGCCCCAAGACGGGTGCATACATGTTCGATGAGAAGATGGTGCCCAACGAGGCTGTTCAGGACTTCTTCAAGAAGTAATCAGATCTACTTGAGATAATATCATCAGAAGGCTGCAACTTGTGTTGCAGCCTTTTGGTGTATATAGAACACAGGAAGGCAAGCATGACTGGTGCTTCTTTCGTCCTAATAATCTCCAGCAAAAATAATCGCATCGAAACGTCGGTCCAACATAGTAGCTGCAGTAAAGTTCTTCAAAAAGATACGTTCAAGACTTACCGTTAGTGACGAAGCCATATTGGCTGAGCACCCAGACAAGGAAGACTTCCTCTTGCCTGATATTAACATTGCCGAGGCTCCTCAATGGGACGATAATATACATTTCTCACAAATAACTATACCTACCCAAACAAACTAAACATTAATGACTATATGGAAACTTTTTAAGACATGGGACTGTCGTTGTCCTCTGGGGACGTCGCAAAACATGCGGTATTTCATTGATTTATTTGGCGGTTCGACATTTTTTTATTAATTTTACCGCAGAATATGCGACGTTTAACACTACACATTGTCGCACATAGAATAAGTAGCTTATGTATATACACGAAAGAGATAATTGGACAAACTTCCGCTGGGATGCTTCTGAGGTATCAATCCTTCAGGAGGTTGTATGTCGTAAGCAAGGTTTGCTTTACGGCAGATTGAGCACGCTCGGCTTTGATAGCAAACTCAGAGCTATGGCGGAGAACTTGACACATGACGTAGTGTATTCTTCAGAGATTGAGGGCATATGTCTTAATGAAGAACAGGTGCGTTCTTCTATCGCCCGAAAACTGGGAATTGAAAACGTGAAATACACAGCTCCTTCTCATTATGTTGACTCCGTGGTGGGCGTAATGCTCGAAGCCGTACAGAACTATGACCAACCGCTCAGTAAAGAGAAACTATGCGCTTGGCAAACAGCATTCTTTCCAACCGGTTTCAGCGAAGCTTGTGAAATAGAAATAGGACAATACCGAACAAATGAGGAACATATAGTCAGCGGTATATTTGGTAGAGAGAAGATACATTATATAGCCCCTTCTCCCGACCTTTTAGAGAGTGAGATGCAAAGGTTTATAGCTTGGTTTGATGGCGAAGATACCGTGGGCAGCGTTATACGTTCTGCCATAGCTCATTTCTGGTTTGTAAGCATTCATCCTTTCGAAGATGGTAATGGTCGATTGGCTCGCATTCTCTCCGACATGCTTCTGGCACGTGGTGAGAAGAGCGAGTTGCGTTTCTATAATATTTCGTCTCAAATCAATAAAGACAAAAAACACTATTACGACATTCTGGAACGCATGCAACGTGGCGACGGTGAGATCACGGAGTGGCTGGTATGGTATATGAAAAAAATGATTGATGCGCTCGACGAAGCAGAAACCATTGTCACCACCATCTTAAACAAGAGTTTCTTCTGGCAGAAGGCTGCATCCGTTCCTATGACAGAGCGACAAACACAAATGTTAAATCTCTTCCTTGATGGCTATGAGGCAAAGATAACGTCTAAGACCTGGGCTTCATTGGCTAAGTGTTCCAAGGATACTGCCATACGCGACATACAGGATCTTGTCAGCAAGAACATTTTGGTAGAAGACATTCCAGGAGCCAAGCGACCAACTTATTCCATTGTCTTTGACTCAGAGGACATCACACAATTCTTTACCGATGTGTGTATTACCCAAGAGAATGACATACCATATCTCAATGCCCTATTCAAAAGCCATAGAACAGTTTGTGAAAGAATGTTGGCACTTGACGCAGAACGGTATCAAAAGGGAGAACTACCTCTGTCCAATATGCTCAATAAGTACTGCTCATATTTGATGGCAAGAGATCAGAAAAAAGCTAAGCTTTTCGATGAAGAATTTTGAGATACGCTATGACGAAGGCAGGAAAAAGGAATCACGCGAAAAGGGGTGAAAATAGGGCCAAAAAAGGATATTAACTTCATCGGCCTACGAATATAACTTCATCAGCCTACGAATATAACTTCATCGGCCTATGAAGTTATATTCATCAAAAGGCGATGTTAACCTACCACTCGGAACATAGAGAGACAGACGCCATAAAACCACCAAAAGGAGGGTTTCCATCCTCCTCTATCGACTGATAGCCGTATGCAGGAAAGCATCCTGCATACGACCATCTATCAAACTCATCCGCGCATATAATAATAGGTATAAGAACCCTTCTCATAGCGCTTGGGACGCATTCCTGCACGCAACTGATGGTAGAGCTGCCATGCCTCGGCATAATAACGCGGCATAGGCTCATTGGTCTTGTAGTACAGCGGCAGATAGGCGCAGAAAGTCGGCAGATCGCGGTCGAGCAAAAAGCCCATCAACTGATAGTTGGCGCTCTTGCTGGTGACGCGGTTGAGTATGGAGTCGGGGGTGAGCAGACTGTGTACCTGTGGCGACGGACGCATCACCTTGCCCTCTCCTACCAAGCGATAATGAAAGAGGCTGTCGGTCAGGTGGCCCGTGCGCGCGACAGAATAGATTGTCAGCATCGACGATACGGAATCAGGGCGCTCCAACCGTTGCGCCATCACGAGCGCCTCACGATAGCGACGTTGGTCAACCAGATACTCCATCCGCGCCCGCTTATGAAACTCCCGGTCATTATTGCTCAGGAATCCTACGAAGAGAAACATGAGGGCAAGGGTGCCCAGGTTGATCCAGAGCAGCTGTGAGAGAAAGCCCTGCCTACGCTCGTCGGGCTCATAGGGCTGGTAGCGCATGGCCTGTATGATGGCAGGTACGATGACGAGAAGCAAGAAAGGAATAGCCAACCACCAAGAGCCAAAATCTACTTGCGTCGTGACGTCGGAACGGATGCCCGTCAGCCAGGCCAGCAACAAGAGCGAAGGCGCATAGGTGAGGGCATAGCTTCTACGGCGAAGGCGGGCAAAGAACTGGACCACGACCTGCAGGAGCAGCAATACGGACGTGATAATGACAGCCCCAAGGAAGGGCGCATAGTGGGTCTGCCCGCCCGAGGCGAGGAACTGCGTGACGACGAGGACGTCCGCCTGGTAGTTGTATAGATAGCAAAAGGTGAGCACGCAGAACACTACTGCGCACACCACCTGTTCGAAACTTCTACGCATGAGCATCATTCTTTTTACGCATGATCTCTATTCTTTTACGCATGATTTTCATTCTTTTTACGCAAGACCACGGCCGAACGCGCAGGGATATAGAGCTTCAGCCAGCCCTTGTGATCCTTGGCATAGAGCGTGTCGCTATTTGTCAGATGCTCCACCGAGTCGTCGGCTAATCCGTTGCCGCCAAACTCCTTGGCATCCGTATTGAGCACTACCTGCCAAGAGCCCTCGCGCACCAACAGCCCGTAGTCGGAATAGGACCGTGAGGGAGAGAAATTGAACACGAACAGCAACGAACCGCGCTCGTAGGCGAGCACCTGGTCGCCGTCATTATGCCAAATTTCCTCCACAGGCGTATCGTTGAAAGCAGGCTCACTCTTCACCACCTCCAGCATCCGACGGTCGAAATCGCCAAGATAGTGATAGCAAAGGGTCTTGTCATCGACCAGATTCCATTGCCTGCGCGCATACTTATGGCTCCATCCGTTGCCCTCGCGCGGGAAATCGATCCACTCGGGATGGCCAAACTCGTTGCCCATAAAGTTGAGGTAGCCTCCGTTGATAGCTCCCAAGGTGACGAGTCGGATCATCTTGTGCAGAGCAATACCCCGATGGGCCGCCTCATTCTCATCCCCGATACGGAAATGCCAGTACATATCGGCATCCACCAGTCGGAAGATGATCGTCTTGTCGCCCACCAACGCCTGGTCATGGCTTTCACAATAAGAGATCGTCCGCTCGTCAGACCGACGATTTTTGACCTCCCAGAAGATGCTACTTGGTTTCCAGTCCTCATCCCGACGCTCCTTGATGGTCTTTATCCAATAGTCGGGTATGTTCATCGCCATACGATAGTCGAAACCATATCCGCCATCCTCGAAGCGGGCCGCCAGTCCTGGCATGCCCGACACTTCTTCGGCAATGGTGATGGCATGAGGATTGACCTCATGGATCAGACGATTGGCCAAGGTCAGATAGCAGATGGCATTGTCATCCTGATGGCCGTTGAAATAATCAGCATAGTTGGTGAAAGCCTCTCCCAGTCCATGACTATAATAGAGCATCGACGTGACGCCATCGAAACGGAAACCATCAAAATGGAACTCCTCCAACCAGTACTTGCAGTTGGAGAGGAGGAAATGGACGACATTATCCTTGCCATAGTCGAAGCAAAGACTATCCCAAGCCGGATGCTCGTGGCGGTCGCCAGGGTAGAAATATTGGTTGGGATCTCCCGCCAGGTTGCCCAGTCCCTCCACCTCGTTCTTGACGGCATGGGAATGGACAATATCCATGATGACGGCCACGCCGTGGCTATGCGCCTCGTCTATGAGTTGCTTCAATTCCTCGGGCGTACCAAAACGGCTGCTCGGCGCAAAGAAGGAACTGACATGATAGCCAAAGGATCCATAGTAGGGATGCTCCTGGATGGCCATGATCTGTATGGCATTATAGCCATCTCGGACGATACGCGGCAGCACCTGTTGGCGAAACTCGCTATAGGATCCCACCTTCTCCTCGTCCTGCGCCATTCCGATATGGCTCTCATAGATCAGGAGCGGCTTCGTCTGCGGCGTCAACGGCTTCGACACCCAACGGTAAGGCGTCTTGGGCGCCCACACCTGTGCCGAGAAGATATGCGTCTTTTCGTCCTGCACCACGCGGTTGGCCCAGGCCGGAATACGCTCGCCTTCTCCACCATCCCACTTGACGTGCATCTTATAAAGTTGTCCGTGGGTCAAGGCGTCGGCAGGAAGCGTGAGCTGCCAGTTGTCCGTGCCCTCGATACGACGGCATCGGTAGGTCTCCTGCTCTTTCCACGAACTGAAGTCGCCGACGAGATAAATGTCCGTGGCATGGGGAGCCCACTCTCTGAACACCCACCCCGTATCCGTCCTATGCAGACCGAAATACTCATAGCCATTCGCAAAGTCGGAGAGCGTCTGCTTGCCATGGCGCGTCAGTTGGTCTATCTTCCACAAGGCGTGGTCGTGACGACCCCGTATCGCCTGCTCATACGGCTCCAAATAGGGGTCGTTGCGCACAATGCCGATGTGCTCCACTACCCGGGGTTCTACCTTTGCGGCAGCAGGAACCTTTTTGCGGTTCGCTTTTTTATTTACATTCTTCTTGTTCACCATATCCTGTCAATACAATCTTTTTACATCTCTATTCTCTTGCCGTCCTCATAGCGGCCCTGCGCCGTAATAGCACCAGTCTTGTCGCGCTCCACAAAGGATCCATCACGCTCGTCCTCGTGGTAGCTGCCCTCAAAGCGTACGCCCTTGGCATCCTCCTCGATGGCTTTTCCCTCGCGCAGTCCGTTGCGGAACGTAGCACGGAATCGCGTGCCGTCGGCATAATGGATGACCACCTCGCCATCGAGCTTGCCGTTGACAAAAAAACCGTCGAAGACATCATTGTTCTTCTTGGTCAGTTTGCCCACTCCATTCTCGTGGCCCTGTTCCCAGAGGCCCACATAGACATCGCCATTGTGCCATGCCATCGTACCCTGGCCCGAACGCTCACCACGCAGGAAGCGTCCCGTATAGACATCACCATTCTTATATCTCATGATGCCCTCGCCGTGACGCTCGCCCTCGACATAGTAGCCCTCGTAGATATCGCCATCCTTAAACTTATAGATACCACGCCCATTCGGCAGGTCGTTCTTCCATTGTCCGCTATACTCCTCGCCGTCGCCATAGACGTAGGTGCCCTTACCTTCCTTGAGATTGTTCACCCAGTCGCCCGTATAGGACGACCCGTCGCCCCAGTCGAAGACACCCTTGCCATTCTTTCGGTCATCGACCCAGTAGCCATCATAGAAGGCCCCGTTCTTGAATGTGTAGCGTCCTTTACCCGCGCGCTTGTCCTCGGCCCATTCGCCCTCGTACTTGTCGCCATTGTAATAGAACATCGTACCCTTTCCCGACTGGAAGTCCTTATACCAGAGCCCACTATAGCGGTTGCCATTCATGAAGTAGTAGTCGCCCATGCCGTGCTGGTGGTCCTGAAACCATTCGCCCGTATATTTCTCTCCATCCGTGAAGGTGTAGGTGCCCTGCCCGTGGCGCTTGCCCTTGAGAAACTCTCCCTCATAGACGTCGCCATTCTTATAGACGGCCTTGCCCTTGCCGTTGGGCTTGCCGTGCAACACTTGTCCTGTATAGCGACCACCATCAGAGAGCGTGATGGTCTGCGTGGCAGGATTCTGCGCCGTGACGGGCACGGAGCATGCCATCATGGCAAAGAAGATATATAGAAATGTTGACTTTTTCAAATTTATCATGCGATTCAATCCTTTCAATAACTGTCTTTCTGCAAAGTTAGCAAAAAAGCCACGACCAAACAAATTTGATAACTATTTTTAGGCAAATGTCGGATTATCGCATGGTTTATGTAGAAATTATTAAACAAGCCGAAGCAGCTATTTATGTGTACCAGCACGGGCAGGGTTTGTAGGCATAAAAAAATGCAAAGCCATACCTACTGCCCAGGCAATAGGTACGGCTTTGCACTTCTACCCACAGGCGTGGGTGTTAACTATTTACTCCCAGAGTGGCGAGTCTTGACCAGAGTTGCGGGTCTTAACCAGCATGGTGGGCTAGACTTATTACTCCCCCAGTTCGTCTTCGTATCCCGGTATCACTACGGAGACGCGGCCTATGCCGGGGATGATCTGTGAGAGTCCCTCGACGATCTTCTCGCGGTCGAAGCCCTCCTCAATGGCGATGAAGAGCGTATCGTCACCTGCAATAGATCCCAAGACACCCTGGATCTCCTTCTGGTCGATGTCATACGCAACGGCACTCGCATAGCCCGGACGCGTCTTCATCACAGCCAGCTGACCACTAAAGGTGAGCGAAAGAAATCCATTGCTATTCGCCATGTCGGTAGCACGCTGAGGCGAAGAGACACGCTTGTACATCGTCTCGTTGGGCAACACATAGACGTATTTTCCATTCATAGAGGCAGCCTTGGCCACCTTCAACTGCTTCAAGTCGCGACTCAACGTAGCCTGCGTAATCGTAAAGCCCTCCTTGGCCAATGCCTTCAGCACCTCCTCCTGACTGCTAAGCTCCTTGCTGGAGATAAGCATCTTGAGGGTTTTCATTCGTATCGTTTTCGCTTTCATAATCCTTCATTATTCTATTTCATTTGCAAAATTACAATATTTATTCACGCCAAACAAGTTTTATGCCCTCAAAAAGCATTTTATTAGAATATTTTTAGATTTCCTTTTGTCACACATACCCTTTCATAGCACAACCCGCGACAAACAATATGCAAGCTACCTTGGAAAGAAAGCTATCGCTATGCAAGGAGAAAATGGCTACATGAAGACGAAAACGCACAAAAAAGGGGAAATATCTTTTCAGATATTCCCCCGATATACGTATTTTACTCCTATAATTATCTAAGAATATTCACTTCGTCAAACCGCATCAATTGCGTCTGTCGCCCAAGAAGCGGAGCAGATAGAGGAAGAGGTTGATGAAGTCGAGGTAGAGGTTGAGCGCACCCAAGAGCGCTATCTTCTGGGAAGCCTCGCCCATATCGGGAGCCTCCAGGAGAGCCCGCTTGATCCATTGCATATCCCAAGCCGTCAGTCCACAGAAGAGGATCACGCCCAGGCCACTAATGATGAGGTCGAACATCGTGCTGCGAAGGAACATATTGACCAGTCCGGCGATGATCAGGCCGATAAGCGCCATGATCAGGAAACCACCTATCGAGGACAAGTCCTTCTTGGTCGTATAGCCAATCAAGGCCATGGCGCCAAACATACCAGCCGAGACAAAGAATGTCAGGGCTATGGAAGCCGTAGTATAGACGGCGAAGAAGACGCTCATCGTCATACCGTTGAGGATGGAGAAGGCGATGAAGCCCACGGTAGCCGTGGTGATCGAGATGCGGCTGAGGCGGGCCGACAGCCAGATGACCAGTCCGATCTCGGCTGCAAACAACACGAGCATGGGCATCTTGGAACCGAAGAGACTCATCAGGAGGCCCGGGCTGTTGCCGATACCATAGGCGACGATAGCCGTGATGGTCAAGGCCAAAGCCATCCAGGTATAGACCTTCCGCATGAGGAAAGGCATGACACGTGACCGCTCCAGCTCCCGCGCGCGATCATCCACAATGTTTGAATAATTGTTGAAATCCATTTCGATTTTCGTATTTAATATGTATGTTTTCTATCGTACAAAAGCCATGCCATGGCGACCATCCTTGACAGTCTGTCACTCCTGGCAAAAGACCTTTCTGTCTGCAAATATACACCTTTAGGGCGAAACCGACAAGCACTTGACATAGATTTTAGCTATTTCCTGGTCGCTTATAGTGATTTTTAGCATTTTTCTTTCTACTTTTGCACCAGCATTTCAAGCAAGACACCCATAACGAGAGAAGACATGGACAATCAAAATAGTAAAAGCAAGAAGATCCTGATGGATGTCCCCGTGACGCGGACGTCCCTGCGAGTGATCGATAACATCATCTACTCGCAACACTACGAGAAGGGAACGATCTCCCTCCACATGACGCTCATCATTCCACGAACCAATGAGCCGAAGCCCTGTGTGGTCTATTTCCCTGGTGGCGGTTTCACGACGAGCGACTACAGCAAGTTTATCGAATGTCGCATGGGACTGGCGCGTGCAGGCTTTGTCGTGGCTGCCGTGCAATATCGTACGATCCCCAACGCCTTCCCTGCCCTCCTGGAGGACGGCAAGCAAGCCATCCGCTTCCTCAAGGCCAATGCCGAGAAGTTTGGTATTGACAAGACGCGCTTTGGCGTGATGGGCAATAGCGCTGGCGGCTACCTGTCGTCGATGATTGCGACGACGATGAACGAACCGCGCTTCGACCAAGGACAGTATCTGGACGAGAGCTCCGACGTGCAGGCCTGCTGCACCATCTTCGGTCCGTCCGACCTGGAGACCATCGACGAGGGCTTCCCTACCGAGGTGCAAGCCTACCACGACTCGCGGGCTGCCAGCGAGGCCCTGCTCGTCAATGGCGTGGTCTATGGGCGCGATCCGGGCCACCTCTTGGAGGAGATACCCGACAAGGCGCGTGCCGCCAGTCCGTTGGGCCACATCCATCCCGGACTCCCCCCCTTCCTCATCATGCACGGCAACAACGACCACATGGTGTCGCAACGACAGAGCGACCATCTCTACGAGGCCCTCTGCGAGAATGGGACGGAGGTGGAGTATGTCGTGCTTGACAAGGCAGACCATGGCGACGACCATTGGTTCCAGCAGCCCGTCATAGACTATGTCGTCGATTGGTTCCGCAACCACTTGCGCCCATAGGCCATAGCAACAAGCGCACCTATAACTAACAAGGGATGACAGACAGACTGCCATCCCTTGTTTTTATTTATCTTTCGGGACCACAGACGCGCGGTCCCTCGGGAGAATCAAAGACGGTTGAAGGTGTTCTTCAACTGCTCACCCAGTCCGATCGTATAGCCCTGAGAAGAGAAGACGACACGATTGAACGTATCGGCAATGAAGAAGATCGGCAACTGCGTCTTGCTCGACAATTTCAGGTTCTCCACCATCTGCTGACGGATGGCACCATCGGTATCGATACCATAGATGATGTTCTTCGGCAGACGACCATAGAGCGAAGCGTCAAACTTCTTGGCCTCCTCGGCATTCTCGAAGAGCAGGACCATCGGACGGCCCCAACGGTCGAAGGCGTCAGCCTCCTTGGCAATGTCCACGAGCGCATGGTTGGTAGGCTCCTGGCCGACGCCAATGAGACCGATGATATAGTAGCCACGACCCGTCTGCGAGAGCAGGCTCACCTGGTTGCCATCCATATCAAACTTGCTCTCGGAGTTGAACGAACCGATCACCTGTACCTCGTCCTTGCTCTCGCGCATGATGAGAGGTACGGTCGTGGTCTGTCCCTCCTTGATGACGAAGAACTCGCTATGAGACAAGACGCTACCGTTGGCCAGGCGCGTGCCCGTGGTCAGCAGATAGGTACCCGCCTCCAGGGGGCATCCGTCCTTGAAGGTGTTCATCCAGCTGGTCTGTCCGCCATCACCACCCTCGTCGTAGTTGAGGAGCGTGGCCGTGCCATTCTCCAGACGACTCAGGGAGAAGTGGTTGTAGTAGAGCGGGTTGTCCAGATGGGCAGCAGGCTGATAGGTCAGCACGAGCGTGCCCTGATGGGGCGTGACCGTGCCCTTGGCCTCGAAATCGACTGTCGTCCAGTTGCCATCCTTGCGATACATCAAGGCACCCGTGACCGTATCGCGCTTGGCCTCGATATTGAGACTGCGGGCGATATCGACGAAGAGCACCTTGCGCGAGCGCTCGTCCGTGATTTTGAACTTCACGGCACCTACTGGCGTCTGGGCTATCTGCAACGCCTTCGTATCGGGGTTGAGACGGATGTTCTTCTTGATCCAGTTGGCGATCTCCATCGGATTGGCACGGAACTTCTCGACCGTCTTGCGGTCAAAATAGTTCTCGAAGAAGCACTTGAAGGGCGTGATCAGCATCTCGTCCTCCACGCGCGGACTGACCTGGTCGCTCTTGTTGGCGAAGCAGTCCTCCAGGATCTGCGGCAGGATGTCGCGCAGGTCCTTGTCGCTCAGGGTATTGAGGATATTCAGGGCACGCGCCTCGTTGTCGCTATGTCGGTTGAGGAAAGCCTCAATGGTACGCCAGTTGCCCTTCGCACGAAGGAAATAGGGAGCATACTTCGACGTACCGTCCTTCGGGTAATGCGTGCGACGGATGGTCTCATGGCGTATCTCGTCCTCGGCAGCAAAGCGCGCCTTGTTGGTCGCAGCCTGCTCGGCCGACACCTCGGGCACGTTGAGCGACTCCTTGGGCGGCACAATCGCCATATCCACACTCGAGACCGCATCATTGTCGCAGTCGAGGGCGATCGTCACCTCGCGGTCCTTGCCAAAGGTCACCTTCTTGTAGCCATACTTTCCGTTCTTGGAAGCCCAGACAATCATGTCGCCCAGACCAGCCGTCAGGAAGGTAGCACCCTTCGCATCCGTATATTTCGTCACAGCCGTGAAGAACTCGGCATAATTGTAGATCTTGAAATCCACACGGGCGTCGGCCACAGGATTGCCCTGAGTGTCCACCACCTTGAAGTCGGCCCGGCTCACCTTGGCATAATTGCTGATGAGGTTGATCTCCGTATAGTTGGACGTGCGCAGCACGGTCTCCTCCGGTCCGTCATAGTCGCCAAAGGCACGGGTGTGCATCAGCAGGGCCCGTGAGGCAGGCGCGTTGAACCATCCCAGGTTGAGCACGGCCTCGGGCTCGCAAGCTCCCAGGAAGTACCATTGTCCGTCGGCCCAAGCCTCCACCCACGCATGGTTGTCGTCGGTATGGGCCCAACGAGGCGTATAGACCTGGCGGGCAGGAATGCCGATGGCACGCAAGGCAGCCACGGCAAAGGTGCTCTCCTCGCCACAACGGCCCGTGGTGGTACGCATGGTAGCCATAGGAGCGGACGTGCGGGCGTCGGCCGGCTGATAGGTCACATGCTCATGGCACCAATGGTTGACCTCGAGGATGGCCTCCTTCATGCCCAGCCCCTTGACGCGGTTCTTCAGTTCGTCATAATAGACGATACGGAAGCTGTCCAGATTCTCGTTGTTGACACGAACGGGAAGGACGAAATGGCGAAACTCGCGCTCCGGCACCTGGCTACCCCATACCATCTCCTGGCGCGCCTGGAGCGACTTGCGCACGTTGGCAAGGAAGAAGTCGGTCGAATAATCCGTCTCGTCGGCCATCGGCATGTAGGCATAGAGAAACTGCAAAGCCTCGGTCTCCACGCCATTGGCTCCCAGGCCCTTGACGTTGAAGCAATCCTTGCCCATGAGTTTCATGCGCGCGTCGAAGGCCTGCATCACCTTCTGCCGATACTGGTCGTTCTGCAGGAAATGTCCGCCCCCCTGCGCCTGTGCGCCAAGCGCCAGGAGAAGGCAGAAGAAAAGAAGTGTTTTTCTCATTATTTTTGATATTTGCTTGTTTCCACACAAAAACGGCACTTGCGCCCGACTGAAATCAGCCGACACTCGTGCCGTTGTGTTGTTGGCTATGAAGGCAGGGGAGCCCTCTTACTTTGCCTCTACAGGAATCTTGTTCACCCTGCGCTCATGGCGACCGCCCTCAAAGTTGGCCTTGAAGAAAGCATCCATGATCTTGCCTGCCGTATTGTTGTCGATGAATCGACCCGGCAATACGAGCACGTTGGCATCGTTGTGCTGGCGAATCAGCTCAGCCACATCCTTGTTCCAAGCCAATCCCGCGCGCACACCCTGGTGCTTGTTGAGCGTGATGGCCATGCCCTCTCCGCTACCACAGATAGCGATGCCTGGATAGACCTCGCCACTCTCGACGGCTTCTGCCAGGGGGTGGGCATAGTCAGGATAGTCGCAACTGAGGTCGCTGTTGCATCCAAAGTCCTTATATGCGTACTTATGCTCCTCCAAATACTGGATGACATACTGCTTCAACGGATAGCCTGCGTGATCGCAAGCAACACCTACTGTCTTGATTTCCATAAGCGTTTCTGTTTTAATAGAGACCCCGCCTGGTGCCCTGCCTGGGCCTTTGGCGGAGCCTGCTTAGGTGATAGAATATTATGCTAAAAACTCTTTTACTTGCTTGTAAACATTCTCGGGCGTGAAACCGAGCTTCTCGTCGAGCACCTTGTAGGGAGCTGAGAAGCCAAAGGAGTTCATGCCGAAGACACGACCGTGGCAGCCGACGAGACCCTGGAGGGTGACAGGCAGACCTGCGGTCATTCCGAAGACCTTGGCCTCAGACGGCAGGACGAGCAGCTGATAGCCGACCGGCTGGCGACGGAAGAGACCCTCAGACGGGACGCTCACGACACGGCAACGGACGCCATCCTTGCGGAGCAACTCGGCACCCTCGACGAGCGTGGAGACCTCTGATCCGCTGGCCAGCAGGATAACGTCATACTGCTCGTCGGATCCGGCCACGACATAGGCACCCTTGCGGACCTTCTGATAGTCGTTGCCCTCGGGGAGGCTCTTGATGTTCTGACGAGAGAGGATCAGGGCCGTCGGCGTGTCCATGTTCTCCATGGCCATCTGCCAGCAGACCGTCATCTCGTCGGCATCGGCAGCACGGAAGACGCGCACGGAATCCTCGCCCATGTGGTTCTGCAACTTCTCCATGAGGCGCAGCTGAGCCTCGTGCTCCACGGGCTGGTGGGTCGGTCCGTCCTCGCCCACGCGGAACGCGTCGTGGCTATAGATGAACTTCACAGGCGTGCGCATCAAGGCAGCCATGCGGATAGCCGGTTTCATATAGTCTGAGAAGACGAAGAACGTACCCATGGCCGTGATGACGCCACCATGGAGCATCATACCGATACACATGCAGGCCATCGTCAGCTCGGAGACACCTGCCTGGAAGAAGGCGCCGCTAAAGTCGCCACGCACGATGTTGTGGGTCTTCTTGAGGAAGCCGTCCGTCTTGTCGGAGTTGCTCAGGTCGGCAGAGGCGCAGATCATGTTGGGCACCTGCTCGGCCAGTAATGAGAGGCAAGCTGAGGAAGCCGCACGGGTGGCAGAATCGCGCTTCTGCTCCAGTCCACTCCAATCGACCTCGGGAGCCTTGCCTGAGAACCACTCCTTGAGCAGGGCAGCCTTGTCGGCATGCTCCTCGGCCCATTTGCGCTCCTCCTCATGGCGCTTGGCCACGATCTTGCGCAACTCCTCACGACGATCGCTATAGAGCTTCTCTACCTCGGGGAAGATGACGAAAGAATTCTCGGGATCGCCACCCAAGTGCTTGATTGTGTTGGCGAAAGCGTCGCCACCAAGGGGTGCACCATGGGTCTTGACGTTGTGCTCGTAGCTGGATCCGTCGGCCTGGAGCGCGCCTTTGGCCATGACCGTATGGCCAATGATGAGGACCGGACGCTCCTTCTCCTTCTGGGCCACGGTAAGGGCCTTGCGGATCTCGTCGGCATCATTGCCGTCGATCTCGATGACACTCCATCCCCAAGCCTTATACTTCATGGCCACGTCCTCGGTATCGACGACGTTGCACTCGGTAGAGAGCTGGATCTCGTTGGAGTCGTAGAACATGATGAGGTTGTTCAGGCCCAGCGTGCCGGCAATGCGGCCCACGCCCTGGCTGATCTCCTCCTGCACTCCACCATCGCTGATGTAGGCATATATCTTGTGCTGCATGGGCGTATGGCCGAGGCGAGCCTCAAGGAACTTCTCTGCCACGGCCGCACCAGCCGCAAAGGCATGTCCCTGTCCCAGCGGTCCGGACGAGTTCTCCACTCCGTGCTCGATGTCGCGCTCGGGGTGTCCCGGAGTGATGCTGCCCCACTGGCGGAACTGCTTGATGTCTTCAATGGTAAATTTTCCCTGAAGGGCCAGGGCCGAATAGAGCATCGGCGACATGTGACCCGGGTCAAGGAAGAAGCGGTCTCGACCGGACCATGCGGGCTGATCAGGGTCGTAAACCAAAAATTCGGAGAACAAAACATTGATAAAATCGGCACCGCCCATCGCACCTCCAGGGTGTCCGGACTTCGCCTTCTCTACCATCGAGGCAGCCAGGATGCGGATGTTGTCGGCTGCGCGATTCATTAACTTCTTGTCGTTCATTGTTTGGTCGTAAAAATTGTTTGATGCAAAAATAGTGAAAAAAAAGGATTGGGCAAAATAAAAAGCCGACTATTTTCCTTTGACTTGAAAGTTTAATGGTTTTTCTGACTTTTTTCCTATTATATTATGGAATATAAGGAGAAATCGGCATGAAAAAAGGCCTGGCCTTTCCCCGAGGGGGAAAGCCAGACCTATGATTTTGGTCCGCGCCATCCTGCCGTCTTTCCCTTTAGGGAAGGCCTTGGGACAGCCCCGGACATAGACGTTGGCAGCTTACAGCAGCTTGTCGAAGAGGGCTCTCATCTTAGACTCGTTGGGGGCACCCACGTGCTTGTTGACGAGCTTGCCGTCCTTGAAGAAGAGGAGCGTCGGGATGTTGCGCACGGCATACTCCATGGTGATGTCCTCGTTCTGCTCGACGTCGCACTTGCCGACGACCAACTTGCCGTCATACTCCTCAGCGAGTTTTGACACAAGCGGAGAGATTGCCTTGCAGGGGCCGCACCAGGTGGCCCACAGATCTACTACCAATGGCAGGTCGCCATTTCTCAGAGTCTCAAAGTTGTCCTTTGTGATTTCTACTTCCATTGTTTCTTTTCGTTTAGATTTGGTGAATATGTTTGTTAATACACAAATATCATGCCAATGACAAAATGTCAGTTGATGTGGTACTCCAAGTCCATCGACTGCAATTCCGTCAGTAGTCTCCGGTCCACATCGACGGTCTTGGTCCGGCTCTGTAGCGAGAGGGCCGTACGGTCGGGCAGGGCCAGGCGGACCATGAGGGTGGTGTCGCCGGGATGGTCCTCGATGATGGTCTGGAGCTCCGCCACCATCTTGTCGTCCACGCGGTCGATGGGTAGCGAGACCGTGATCTTCTTGAGGCGGTCGCGCTTGACGTCATAGAGCTGGGAGACGCTCTCCACGCGGAAGGCCAGGGCGTCGCTATTGCGGAAGCGCTGCACACACTTTGCCTGGACGAAGACGGCAAAGTCCTGTCCCAGCTGCGCCTTCCATCTCAACCAGTCTTGGCCGAAGAGCGTCAGTTCGCCCATGCCCGCAAAGTCCTCGATCGTCACGATGCCGAAGGGCTGTCCCGTGCGTTGGGAGAATCGCTCGTTGACAGCCGTCACCATGCCGCCAAACGTCACCTCGCCCCGCTTCTCCAGCGCCTTGAGGTCGGCGTCCCTATGGATCTCCGAGCAATGGGTGTTGCACATGTTCTCCAGCACGACGGCATACTCGTCGAGCGGATGGGCCGAGAGATAGATGCCCACAAGCTCGCGCTCCTTGTTGAGCTTCTCGATGGCCGCCCATCTTTCCGTCTTGGGCAGGGGCGGATGGACCACGGTCACGTCTTCGCTCCCGAAGAGGCTCAGTCCGGCATTGGCCTTGTCCATCTGGTAGCGCTGGCCGTAGCGCACGAGCAGGTCGATGAAGAGTTCTCCCTTGGCGTTGGGGGTGAAGAACTGCTCGCGCATGACCCCGAAACCATCGAAGCCGCCACTATAAGCCAGGCTCTCGAAAGCCTTTCGGTTGACGTTGGCCAGGTTGACGCGCTCGGCAAAGTCGAAGATGTCCTTGTAGGGACCGTTCTTCTCGCGCTCGCTGACGATGGCCTCGGCAGCAGGCGTGCCCATGCCCTTGATGGCGCTCAGTCCGAAGCGTATCTCGCCCTTCTTGTTGACACCAAAGCCGATCTGGCTCTCGTTGACGTCCGGTCCGAGGGTGGAGATCTTGAGCGCCTTACACTCCTCCATGAGTTTCGTGATCTCCGTGATCTGGCTGAATCGTCGCGTCATCAGGGCCGCCATAAACTCGGCCGGGTAGTGGGCCTTGACGTAGGCCGTCTGATAGGCCACCCAGGAGTAGCATGTGGCGTGGGACTTGTTGAAGGCGTAGCTCGCAAACTTCTCCCAGTCGCCCCAGATCTTCTCCAGCACCTTCGGGTCGTGGCCGTTCTCCGTGCCCTGCTTGATAAACTTCGGCTTCATCTGGTCGACGATGGCCTTCTTCTTCTTTCCCATCGCCTTGCGGAGGGCATCGCTCTCGCCTCGCGTGAAGTTGGCCAACTGTCGGGAGAGGAGCATCACCTGCTCCTGATAGACCGTGATGCCATAGGTATCCTTGAGATACTTCTCCATGCAGGGGATGTCGTAGCTGATCTTCTCGCGTCCGTTCTTGCGGGCGATGAAGGAGGGGATGTAGTCCATCGGTCCCGGCCGGTAGAGGGCGTTCATGGCGATGAGGTCCTCGAAGACCGTGGGCTTCAGCTCGCGCAAGTATTTCTGCATGCCTGCCGACTCAAACTGGAACGTGCCGATGGTGCGTCCCTGCTGGTAGAGCTGGTAGGTGAGTTCGTCGTCGATAGGTATTTTCTCCAGGTCGATGACGTGGCCCGTGGTCTGCTTGACGACCTTGCAGGCCTCCTTGAGCTCCGAGAGCGTCTTGAGGCCGAGGAAGTCCATCTTGATCAGACCCGTGGTCTCGATGACGTGGCCGTCATACTGCGTGACGTTACACTTCATCTCGGGGAAGTCGGGGTCCGTGGCCGTCGATACCGGCACCCAGTCGTCGATCCTGTCGCGACAGATGATGAATCCGCAGGCGTGGAGGCCCGTGCCGCGGACGGTACCCTCCAGCATCTTCGCATACTTGATGGTGTTGCGCTCGCGCGGGTCTTCGCTGACCTCGGCATCCTGGAGCTCGGGCGTACACTTGATGGCGTTGGCGAGGTTCATCTTCATCCCGTCGGGCAGTCGGTCGGGGATGGCCTTGCAGAGCGCGTTGGAGCGATCCAGAGGCAACTTCTCCACGCGGGCCACGTCCTTGAGGGAGTTTTTCGTGGCCATGGTGGCATAGGTGATGATATGGGCGCAGTTGTCCTCGCCATACTTGTCCATCACCCATCTCAGGACCCTTCCGCGGCCGTCGTCGTCGAAGTCGGTATCGATATCAGGCAGGTTGACGCGGTCGGGGTTGAGGAATCGCTCAAACAGGAGGTCGTATTTCAGAGGGTCTATCTGGGTGATGCCCAGACAGTAGGCCACCACGGATCCTGCTGCCGATCCACGTCCCGGTCCCACCATCACGCCCAGTTCGGTACGGGCCGCGTTGATGAAGTCCTGGACGATGAGGAAGTAGCCCGGGAAACCCATCGTCTTCATCACGTGGAGCTCGAAGTTGATATGCTCGCAGACGCGCTCCTCCAGGGGTTCGCCATAGAGGCGGCGGGCGCCCTCGTAGGCCAGCTTCGCCAGGTAGTCGGCCTCAAACTTGATGCGGTAGATCTTGTCGTAGCCTCCGAGTCGGTCGATGACCTTCTGTCCCTCCTCGGGCGAGAGCTGGTTCTGTCCCTTTTCGTCGGAAGTGAACTCGTTGTAGAGGTCCTGCTCGGAATATTTCTGTCGCCACTCCTCCTCCGTTCCGAATTCCTCGGGGATGGGGAAGAAGGGCATGATGGGTCCGTGGTCGATGTCGTAGATCTCCACCTTGTCGAGCACCTCGATCGTGTTGGCGAGGGCCTCGGGCACGTCGGCAAAGACCTCGTTCATCTCCTCCCGCGTCTTAAACCACTCCTGCTTCGAGTAGCGCATGCGGTTGGGGTCGTCGAGGTCCTCCTGGGTGGAGAGACAGAGCAGGTGGTCGTGGGCCTCGGCCGTCTCGCGGTTTTCGAAGTGACAGTCGTTGGTGCAGACGAGCTTGATGCCCAGTTCTTTAGCCAGCCGTATGAGTTCTCGGTTGGCGCGTTGCTGCAGGGGGAAGGTCTCGCGGTTGGCCACGACCGAGGGGTCCTTCACCTCGTGGCGCTGGAGCTCCAGATAGTAGTCGTCGCCGAAGAGGTCGTGATACCATTGTGCGGCCTCTCTCGCGCCCTCCAGGTCTCCATCGAGGATCTTGCGTGGCACCTCGCCGGCTATACAGGCCGAGCAGACGATCAGTCCCTCGTGGTAGCGCTCCAGGTCGGCCCGGTCCGTGCGCGGCTTGTAGTAGTAGCCGTCCACCCACGCGCGCGATACCAATTTAATAAGGTTTTTGTATCCCTTGTAGTTTTTGGCCAGGACGACGAGGTGGTAGCCACTATTGTCTCCCATGGCCTTGTCCTTGTCCTCCTTGGTGCGTCGTGCGACATACATCTCACATCCGAAGATGGGCTTGAAGGGTTCGAGGCCCTCCGCCTTGCGCTCCTTGTTGACCTTGGCGCAGCAGTCGGCCAGCTCCTTCACGCCATACATCACGCCATGGTCGGTGATGGCCATGCCCCTCATGCCGTCCCCGACGGCCTTCTTCACGAGGTTGGCTACCTTCGACTGGCCGTCAAGGATGGAGTAGTGCGTATGGACGTGCAAATGTATGAAGTCTTCCATCAGTTTTCGTATTTCACGTGCAAATGTAGATAAAAAAAATGGAATCACGGCCTCTTGGGCCGAAAAGTTGAAGTGTTAATTTGCATAACTGACAAAAAGTATATAACTTTGCACATTATTCATGAATATGTAAACCTTCCGACATGGGAAAGAGAATAAAGAAACTCAAGAAAATCCGTCTTCATCGTGAGGGCACGGACCAGTTGTTGTATGGTGGAATCGGCATTGCCCTGGTGGCCGCCATTCTGTGGTTTGCCCTGACGACCAAGATTCCTTTCTGGGCGTTCCTCGTCATCATGGTCCCCGTCTATTGTATCGTGCTCAACTTCTATCGCTGCCCGATCCGCTACCTCAACATCGAGGACACGGAGCATGTCGTGGTGGCGCCTGCCGACGGCAAGATCGTCGTCATCGAGGAGGTGGAGGAGAATGAGTACTTCCACGACCGCCGCCTGATGATCAGCATCTTTATGAGCCTCTTCAACGTCCACGCCAACTGGTTTCCCGTGGACGGCGTGGTGAAGTTTGTCAAGCATTTCAATGGCAACTTCCACAAGGCTTGGCTCCCCAAGGCCAGCGAGGAGAACGAGCATGCCGACGTGATGATCACCATCCCCGACGGCCGCGACGTGCTCTGCCGCCAGATCGCGGGTGCCGTGGCGCGTCGTATCGTCACCTATGCCAAGGATGGCGAGGACTGCTACATCGACGAGCACCTGGGCTTCATCAAGCTCGGCAGCCGCGTGGACGTCTATCTGCCTATCGACTCCGAGGTCTGTGTGAAGATGGGACAGGCGACTACGGGCGACCAGACCGTCATCGCGCGCCTCAAGCCCGTGGAGAAAGCGTAGTCCGTAGGGAAAACGTAATCCCATAGAGAAAACGTAGTCCCGTGGATAAAGCGTAGCCCGTAGGGGAAACGTAGTCCTCTCCCCCACCCCTGGGACGGCTCTCCCTTGGCGTCTGGCCTCCAGATACCTGAGGCGTTGGCTTAGGACGAAGCCTTCCTGCTATAGGATTGGAAAAAACTTTCCTGCCATAGGAATAGGAGTAGGATAAAACTTTTCTCCTAATAAGAATAGGAGTAGGATTTTTCTGCTATATGAGCTAAATGATATGATGAAGCTTTACTGCTTATGATCAAGAAACATATCCCCAACAGCATCACCTGCTGCAACCTCATCTCGGGTTGCATCGCTACCTATTTTGCCTTCCGCCACGACTTCGAATGGGCCCTGGCGTGGATGGTCATAGGAGCCGTCTTCGACTTCTTCGACGGCATGACGGCCCGCCTGCTCCATGTCAGTTCGCCTATCGGCAAGGAGCTCGACTCGCTGGCCGACGACATCACCTTCGGACTGGCTCCCTCGGCCATGCTCTTTGCCGAACTGGGCGTGGTGGCCTATCCCTCGGCCCTGGAGCCCCTGCGCGAGGTGCTGCCCTTCGTGGCCTTCGTCATGGCGGCCTTCTCGGCCCTTCGCCTGGCCAAGTTCAATCTCGACGAGCGCCAGTCCCTGGGCTTCATCGGACTTCCCACCCCGGCCAACGCGCTCTTCTGGGGCTCGTTGATGGTGGGTGTGGCTCCCCATTTCGAGTCCTCGCCCCTTTGGGCCGTGGCCATGGTCGTGGGCGTGCTGGTGAGCAGCTACCTACTCGTGAGCGAGATACCGATGTTTGCCCTCAAGTTCAAGCAATGGGGCTGGAAGGGCAACGAGGTGAAGTATCTCTTCGTCCTCTCCTGCATCCCCATCCTCGCCCTGCTGCGCATCTCGGGCATCGCCGTCATCATTGCCTGGTATGTGCTGCTCTCGGCCATGGTGGCCAAGAAGCCTGCGCCACAGAATCATTAACTCCATCCGCACATTATGATTTTCATCAAATTCATATTCCTACTCTTCGTCCTCGCCTTGGCGGCCATCGCCCTGATAGCCTACAAGTTCTACAAGCAGCTGCATCGCGTGGTACGCAGGTTCCAGCCCGAGGACAACGACTTCCAGGGCCAGCAGGGCTTCCAGGACCAGCAGTCCTCGGCCCGCACCTCGCGCCAGGCCGACGGCAACACGATCGTCGACTCCCGAAGCGAGGAGCAACGCGCCAAGAAGGTCATCAAGGACAACGAGGGGGAATATATCGACTACCAGTAGCCGTCCTCATCCCGAGGCCATGTGGCAAGCGTCCCGATCACGAGCCGGTTTCTCATGTGGCTGTCTTTCCCATCATGGCCCGGGCTTTTTTAGATCATGACTCATTTTTTCTTTTCATGAACCAAACTGCCGAAGATTCCAAACGGGCTTCCTCCCTGCCGCTCCATCAGAAGACGACACGAGAGATAGCTGGCCACACCTGCACGATCTACGTCCAGGAGCAGCCCGCCTTTCTGCTGATCCAACCTGCCGACGCCAACGACCTCAGGGAGATGGACCAGGAGGTGGAGGCCATCGCCCGGGCCACGGGAGCGCACTTCGTCCTTGTGGCCGTCCATATCGCCCGTTGGTTCGACGAGCTGCCGCCCTGGGACGCTCCTCCCGTCTTCGGCAAGCGGCCCTTTGGCCATGGGGCTCCGGCCACGCTCCAGTCTATCCTTGATATCATCGACCATCTGCGCTCCTCGGGCCTCGTCTCCTCTCCCGACTGCCCCACGATCCTCGGGGGCTACTCCCTGGCGGGTCTCTTCGCGCTTTGGGCGGGCTACCAGCATCCGTTTGACGGTATCGTGGCGGCCTCCCCCTCCATCTGGTTTCCGCAATGGCTCGACTATGCGGCCCTCCACACTCCCCTGTCCGCAGCCTTCTACCTCAGTCTGGGCGACCGCGAGGACCGATCCCGCACGCCCATCATGACGACCGTCAGCCAATGCATCCGTCGCCAACACAACCTCCTGATCGCCTCCTCCACTCCCTCCACGCTCGAATGGAACGAGGGCAACCACTTCCAGGACAACGGCCTGCGAACGGCCAAAGGCTTCGCCTGGGTCATCAACAGAATACAGACTCCCTGACGCTTGAGGGAACACAACTTCTTGGGACAAATCGGCTGGGCAAATCATCAAGACAATAACGTCAGGGCAAGAGGGAAAACAACAAATACAACCTTTACAACAATGTACAACCTACACGCTACGCGTGTTTACAATCTTGCTGCAAGGTAAACAACAAAATACAACGCTTCGCCTTGAGCGTGCATCCTTGCTGTCCTGGCGAAACGGTTCCATATCATGGTATCCTTTCTCATCATGGCATAACTTGAACAAGCTCAGTTCTGCTCATGATTTACCGAGCGTTGTTACTTGTTGTAAAGGTTGATCGAGTTGTTTTCCCATGTGTCCACGTAGAACTAACATCCATGATATTTCCAAGCATTCAGCCACGTTTTTCGGTCCTCCAAACGAGCCAAATCCCCAAATTCATAGTAAAATTGGTGATTACAATCCCCAAATTAGGTATAAAATTGGCGATTACAATCCCCAAATTCATAGTAAATTTGGGGAATTGGAAAAATAATAGTACCTTTGCAGCATGACCAAAAGGATCGCAAGATAATGATAAATAGAGAGATAGAAAGCAACATCAGAGACGACTTCGATAGTCGCAAGGCCATAGTCCTGATCGGGGCACGCCAAGTGGGCAAGACCACCCTGGTGGAGGCTGTTGTCAAGGATTCTGGACGCGTGCTGGCGCTCAACTGCGACAACGTCGATGACCGCATGAGCCTGGAGAACAAGACCTCCACAGAACTGCAGAACCTGATAGCAGGATACGACCTCGTGGTGATCGACGAGGCACAACGAGTGGCCAATATCGGACTGACCATCAAGATGATGGTGGACTTGAGGATGGAGAAACCACAAGTGATCGTCACGGGATCGTCGTCGCTGGAATTGGCCGAAGGCATCTACGAGCCTGCCACGGGCCGATGCATCAACTACGAGCTCTTCCCCCTGAGCGTGGGCGAACTGGTCGGCCACACCTCCGCCCGCGAGGAGGCCCGGCTGCTCAACCAGCGGCTCGTCTATGGGCTCTATCCCGAGGTGGTGACTCATCCTGCCGACGCCAAGCGCCGCCTCATGTCGCTCGCAGACTCTTACCTCTACAAAGACCTTCTGATGTACAAAGGGGTGAAGAAACCGGAAATACTCCAGAAGTTGCTGCGGGCCCTGGCCTTGCAGGTGGGGAGCGAAGTGTCCTACAACGAGTTGTCCAACCTGCTGGGCATCGACAAGGCGACGGTAGAAAACTATATCGGACTGCTAGAGAAGTGCTACGTCGTCTTCCGCGTGGACTCCTACAGCAGAAATCTGAGAAACGAAATCAAGAAGGGGAAAAAGGTCTATTTCTGGGACAACGGCATCCGCAATGCCGTGATAGCCAACTTCTCCAGTCCCGAGATGCGACTGGACATGGGGATGCTTTGGGAAAACTTCATCATCAGCGAGCGACGCAAGCTCCATAGCTATGCGGCAGACTACGCGAAACTGTATTTTTGGCGCACGCACACGCAAAACGAGATAGACCTCGTCGAGGAGTGTGACGGCAGGCTCACGGCCTTCGAGATGAAATGGAACGGCAAGACGAAAGCCAAGATGCCTTCAGCCTTCGCCACAACCTATCCCGAGACGACCTTCCATGTCGTCACCCCCGACAACTACATGGACTTCATGGTCTAAGGAGCCTTTTCGCGCGGGCCAACTTGGTCATATCAAGAAAATTGCGTAACTTTGCACCCTTGTAGCAAAACGAAGATTCAGAGAAAGAACAAAATAAGGTTTAAGACATAATATGATAACGCTCAACAATCTTGCCATCCAGTTTGGCAAGCGAGTACTTTACAAAGACGTAAACATCAAGTTCACGCGCGGCAACATCTATGGCGTCATTGGCGCCAACGGAGCCGGCAAGTCCACCCTTCTTCGCGCCATCTCCGGCGACCTGGAGCCCAACAAGGGTACCGTGGAGCTGGGTCCTGGCGAGCGCCTGTCGGTCCTGGAGCAGGACCACTTCAAGTATGACGCCTATCGCGTGCTCGACACGGTCCTCATGGGCCACGCCCCGCTCTGGGAGAACATGAAGGAGCGCGAGGCCCTCTATGCCAAGCCCGAGATGACGGAGGAGGACGGCAACCGTGCTGCCGACCTGGAGCTGAAGTTTGCCGAGATGAACGGCTGGGAGGCCGAGAGCGAGGCTGCCCAGCTGCTGCAGCACCTGGGTATCGCCGAGAGCCTGCACGAGAAGCTGACGGGCGAGCTCAGCAACAACGAGAAGGTGCGCGTGATGCTCGCCAAGGCCCTCTTCGGCAAGCCCGACAACCTGCTGCTCGACGAGCCCACCAACGACCTCGACCTCGAGACCGTGGAGTGGCTGGAGGACTACCTGGGCGAGATCGACGAGAATCAGACCGTCCTCGTCGTCAGCCACGACCGCCACTTCCTCGACGCCGTGAGCACCCAGACCATCGACATCGACTTTGGCAAGGTGACGGTCTTTGCCGGCAACTACTCCTTCTGGTACGAGTCGAGCCAGCTCGCCCTGCGCCAACAGCAGAACCAGCGCATGAAGGCCGACGAGAAGCGCAAGCAGCTGGAGGAGTTTATCCGTCGCTTCTCAGCCAACGTGGCCAAGAGCAAGCAGACCACCTCGCGCAAAAAAATGCTCGAGAAGCTCAACGTCGAGGAGATCCGCCCCTCCAGCCGCAAGTATCCGGGCATCATCTTCCAGATGGAGCGCGAGCCGGGCAACCAGATTCTCATGGTCGAAGACCTCAAGGCGGTCGATACCGACGGCACGGTCCTCTTCGACCACGTCAGCTTCAATATCGAGAAGGGACAGAAGGTGGTCTTCATCTCCCACAACCCCAAGGCCATGACGGCCCTCTTCGAGATCATCAACGGCAACCGCGAGCCGGATGGCGGCACCTATAAGTGGGGCGTCACCATCACCACGGCCTACCTGCCCCTGGACAACACGAAGTTCTTCGAGAGCGACAAGAACCTCGTCGACTGGCTCTCGCAGTACGGCCCGGGCAACGAGGTGGCGATGAAGGCCTACCTCGGACGCATGCTCTTCCGCCAGGAGGAGGTGGAGAAGAAGGTCAACGTGCTCTCGGGAGGCGAGAAGATGCGTTGCATGATCGCGCGCATGCAGCTGCAGAACGCCAACTGCCTGATCCTCGACACGCCGACCAACCACCTCGACCTCGAGAGCATCCAGGCCTTCAACAACAACCTCGTGCAGTTCAAGGGCAACATCCTTTTCAGTTCCCACGACCTGGAGTTTATCGGTACCGTGGCCGGCCGCGTCATCGAGCTCACGCCCCGTGGCACCATCGACAAGCTCACGACCTACGACGAGTATATCCACAACGAGCAGATCCGCGAGCATCGCGTCGAGATGTATAAGTAAGGAGCATAAGGCCGGGATGTGTAAGCAAAAAGGAACATCAGGCCGACATGTATAAGCAAGGACAGGAGACCCGTCGCGCGCCCGGGTGGACTTCGCAACCCGAAGCACACACCCGTCCGGCCAAAAGGGCGGGCGCCCCTGCCTTGGCACAATATTTGCTATGCGTCTTTTTAAAAAAGCTAAGAACAAAATGAGTAAAGAGAAGAACATAAAGGTAGAGGGCGAGACCCCCGAGACCAACCACAACGAGGCAGAAGACGTGCGTGTGGCCGAAGGCGCACAGGATGGCGCTCAGGAAAGCGCACAGGCTGAACAGGCCGAAGAGGCCGAAACGGCTGAGAAGGCCAACGAACCCGAGCTCACTCCCGAGGAGAAGGCGAAGGCCGAGGCCGTGGAGTGGAAGGACAAGTACATCCGCCTCTTCGCCGAGTTTGACAACTACAAGAAGCGTACCATGAAGGAGAAGGCCGAGCTGATCCTCAATGGTGGCGAGAAGACGATTACGGCCCTGCTGCCCGTGCTCGACGACTTCGAGCGCGCCCTGGCCGACAAGGGCGAGGATGCCACGGCCGTGCGCGAGGGCTTCCAGCTCATCATGAAGAAACTGGAGAAGATCCTCGAGGGCCTTGGCGTGCGCCCCATCGACACCAAGGACAAGGACTTCGACGTCGATTTCCACGAGGCCATCGCCATGGTGCCTGCCGGCGACGACCAAAAGGGCAAGGTCATCGACTGCGTGCAGACGGGCTATACGCTCAACGACAAAGTGATCCGCCACGCCAAGGTGGCCGTAGGACAATAATATAGCGACAATATGGCAGCAAAGAGAGACTACTACGAGGTACTGGGCCTCACCAAGGACGCCACGGAGGCCGACATCAAGAAGGCCTACCGCAAGCTCGCCATCAAGTATCACCCCGACCGCAACCCGGGCGACACGACGGCCGAGGAGAAATTCAAGGAGGCCGCGGAGGCCTACGACGTGCTCCACGACCCGCAGAAGCGCCAGCAGTACGACCAGTTTGGCTTCGACGCCCCTGGCGGCTTCGGAGGCGGCAGTCCGTTTGGCGGCGCGGGCGGCTTCTCGATGGACGACATCTTCTCCATGTTTGGCGACGTCTTCGGCGGCCATGGCGGCTTCGGAGGCTTCGGAGGCCGTGGTGGCGGACGCCAGGCCCCGCGCTATCGTGGATCGGACCTGCGGCTGAAGGTGCGCCTGTCGCTCCAGGAGGTGGCCACGGGCGTGACCAAGAAGTTCAAGCTCCGCAAGGACGTGGTCTGCCCCCATTGCCACGGCACGGGTGCCGAGGGCGGCAGCGCTCCCGAGACCTGCCCCAACTGCCACGGCAGCGGCATGGAGATCCGCACCCAGCAGAGCATCTTCGGCATGATGCAGACCCAGACCACGTGCCACGTCTGTGGCGGCGAGGGCAAGGTCATCAAGAACAAGTGCAAGGAGTGTGACGGATCGGGTGTCGTCAAGGGCGAGGAGGTCGTCGAGATCCACATCCCCGCGGGTGTGGCCGAAGGCATGGTCGTCAACGTGCCGGGCAAGGGCAACATGGGCAAGCACAACGGCATCGCGGGCGACATACAGGTCTATGTCGAGGAGGAACCCAACGACACCTTCGTGCGCGACGGTCAGGACGTGGTTTACAATCTCCTGCTCGACATCCCCACGGCCACGCTCGGAGGCGAGGTGGACATACCGACCATCGACGGGTCGAGCGTGAAGATCAAGATCGAGCCGGGCACGCAGCCAGGCAAGACGCTCCGCCTCCGCGGCAAGGGTCTGCCGGCCGTCCAGGGCTATGGCAACGGCACGGGAGACCTCATCATCCAGGTGAGCGTCTTCATCCCCAAGACCCTCAACAAGGGGGAGCGCAAGGCCATGGAGAGCTTCCGCGAGAGCGAAAACTTCACGGGCGACAACCATACCAAGCGGTCGATCTTCGAGCATTTCAAGAAACTCTTCGGATAAGTCCGAAACCATTCAAGAGGCGCCTCGTGTCTTTCTCACGGGGCGCTTCGTTTTTTCAAATAGCGCTTTGAAGAAGTTTTTACAAGAATTGCTTTGGACAAATTTTGACCTGTACGGTTGAAATTACCCAATACGCCCTAAAAGGGCAGAAGCGCATAGCCCAGGGCGTCGCCCTGGGTAATTATGAACGCCAATCTGTCGCCCTGTAAGGGCAAAAGCTTTAAAGAACAGGCTATAAACAAATCTTTTGCCCTTACAGGGCGTCTTGTTGATTGCCATTATACCCAGGGCGATGCCCTGGGCTAAGGACTGTTGGGCTTTCAGCCCGTTTCAACCGTACAGTTCTACAAGTTTTTACAAGTATAGCTTCGGACAAGCGCACATCAACCAACAACGTTCTTCGCATAAGCACGCAACAATGAACTACAAGGAGACAGTAGAATATCTTTTCAACAGCACCCCCGTCTTCGAGCACGTGGGCGCCACGGCCTACAAGGACGGCCTGGACAACTCCCACGCCCTCGACGCCCATTTCGGCCATCCACACACGCGCTACCAAACCATCCACGTGGCGGGCACCAACGGCAAGGGCTCCTCTTCCCACACCCTCGCCTCCATCCTCCAGACCGACGGCCACAGGGTGGGCCTCTACACGAGTCCTCACCTCGTGGACTTCCGTGAGCGCATCCGCGTCAACGGCGTGATGATGCCCGAGGAGTATGTGGTCGATTTCGTGCGGGAGGAGCGTAGTTTCTTCGAGCCGCTCCACCCCTCGTTCTTCGAACTCACCACGGCCCTGGCCTTCAAGTATTTTGCCGAGCAGGAGGTGGATATCGCGGTCGTCGAGGTGGGACTGGGCGGCCGCCTCGACTGCACGAACATCATCACGCCCCAGCTCTCGATCATCACGAATATCTCCGTGGACCACACGCAGTTTCTCGGCCACACGCTCCCCGAGATAGCCCACGAGAAGGCGGGCATCATCAAGCCCCACGTGCCGGTCGTCGTAGGCGAGGCCGTGGCCGAGACGCGCCCCGTCTTCGAGGCGAAGGCGCACGCATGCGAGAGCCCGATCTTCTTCGCCGAGGACCGTCCCGAGGTCCTTTCTGCCCACGACACGCCCGAGGGTCGCGAGTATGAGACGCGGTCCTTTGGCACGCTCCTGGGCGACCTGCGTGGCGACTACCAGACGCGCAACGCCAACACCATCCTCGCGTCCGTCTCCCAGCTCCTCTCCCAGGGCACGATCCGCCACCCCGAGAGCGTCCGCGAGGGCTTCCGCTCGGTCTGCCGACGCACGGGACTGATGGGCCGCTGGCAACCGCTCCCGGGCCATTCCCATGCCGTCTGCGACACGGGCCACAACGTGGCGGGATGGCAGATGCTGGCTCCCCAGATCATGGCCCAGCCGGCCCGCAAGCGCCGCCTCGTCTTCGGCATGGTGGACGACAAGGACCTCGCCCACGTCATGGAGCTCCTGCCCCGCGAGGCCATCTACTACTGGACGCAACCCTCGACCCACAGGGCCTTCCCTGCCGAGAAAGTGGCGGAATGCGGACGGGCCCACGACCTCCACGGCTCCCTCCATCCCTCCGTCGCCGAGGCCTACCGCGCGGCCCTGGCCGACGCCGCCCCCGACGACTTCATCTTCGTGGGTGGCTCCAGCTATGTCGTGGCCGACCTCCTTGCCAGCCTCCAGGAGAAACCATAACAGCCTGCTGCTGAGGGAAAACAACAAGGACGCTTCGCCTTGGGTGCGCATTCCTGCTTATAATGGAAAACAACTTGAACAACCTTTACAACAATGAACAACCTACACGCTTCGCGCGTGTATTACAATCTTGCTGCAAGGGAAACAACATGATACAACTTTTTCGATAAGCCATGAGCAGAACCGAGCTCGCTCGAGTTTTGCCATGCGAGAAAGGGTGCCATGAAATGGAACAGCTTCGCCAGGACAACCAGCAGGAAACGTGTCCAAGGCGAAGCGTTGTTCTTTGTTGTTTCCCTACAAGCAGCCTTTGGTCTGAATGGGCCTCGAAGAGGCGATGTCCTGGCGAAGCGTTGTTACTTGTTGTAAAAGTTGTTCAAGTTGTTTTCCCATGTGTCCACGTAGATTCAGCAGGCGAAAATGTCGGAGACTTGTCGGAGACAAAACTTACCGCTACTATAGTGTATGAGAAAAGCGCGGCTTGTCGATAATCGGCAGGCCGCGCTTTTGGGTTTCGCCCCCTCGGTCATGAGGGGGATGGATGCGTCATGGGGGGATTAGCCCGTGATCTCGTCTTTGAGATAGTACGGACTGTTCACGTCCTCGGTTTCCTCCTCGTAGATGTCCATGCGATACTCCTTGTTGACCTCGGGGTCCCACTTCATGCCAGGGGCCGAAGCCGCGAGGAGGCTGTTGGCGGGACTGCATTTCACGATCGTGATGGCCGGGGCCACATATTTTTTCTTGCTCATAAATTGATTCTACTGTTGGTTGTTTGGATGCTTGATTTTTACTTCACTACCATCTTCTTGCCGTTGACGATATAGATGCCCGGCTGCACACCCTGCAGGCTGCTGAGGCGCTGGCCCTGGAGATTGAAGATCTTGAGCTCGCCCTGCTGCTCGGCAGAGGGAGTGGTCTCCACGCCCGTGAGCTCGCCCTGACCGAAGCCGAAGCTGAGGGTGGTCTGGCTCTGGCTGGCCGAGGCCCAGGTCGGGGTGAGCCAGCAACGATAGCCCTTCATCGTATGGGCCTTCCTCAGATGGTAGAGGTTGCCCGCATTCCAGCCGTAGTCGCCAATGACGAGAGACTGGGCGGGATCGTAGCTGGCCTGGAACTGGAGGCCGGTCAGACCCCAGCTGGCGTCGATGCCCTCGCCGATGGGGAACGGCTCGCTTACGGGGTTGAGGGCGGTAGCTTCGTTGTAGGTGTAGCTGACGCCATCGACTTGCGTCTTGTCCACCATATAGATCTCGCCCGTGATGGAGCCTACGTCGTTCGTTGTCCAAGTTTTGTTCGTATGCTCAGCCACGGTAGCCTCGTCCACCCAGATGATATAGGGCTTGTTGGCCTGGAGATAGACGGTCTGATTACCCACGAACGTCTCCTCTACCGGCTTGAATCCGATGACGAGGCTCTTCTCGTCCTGATAGACCTCGCGGGCCTCGGAGAGCTTGGCCGTAGCGCCAAAGGCTTCCTCAAACTGCGCCTTGGTGAGGTTGACGGGCAGGATGACAGAGTTCCAGTTGCCGGGGACGAACGTGCGCTTGAAGTACATCGTCAGATTGTCTTTGTATCTCTTCTGGCTCTTGTCGGAGATGTGTGCATCCTCGTCGAAGACGATATCCTGCTTGCAGTCCTCGCTCGGCATTTCCGTGTCGGGCGTGCCGTCGCCATCCGCGTCGTTGCGCAGGAGGATGCCATAGACTGACAGTCCATCGAGGGCGCTCACACCTTTGCCCTCCGTGATAGCCACCTCGTCATAATCATTCGTCGGCTTGATAAAGATGAAGCCCAGGTCGCCACGGGTTATGACGTTGGCGCCGAGGACGCTCCAGTCGTCAAAGGTATCTACCAGGTCGGAATCATCCTTCTTTTTCGTATCCTCAGTAGCCTGCTCGTCCGCCTTGTATGCCTTGGCCGGATCGGCAGCAGCCTCTTTCTTCTTATAGGTCTTCACGACGATAGCTCCTGCCACATCCAATCCAAGGCCCACGGCCTCCTTGTTGACCACCACGACCAGCTGCTTGTTGCGCGTGGCCGTGACGCCCAGATTCACGGCAAGCACAGAGCCTGAGACTGCCTCCACGCCTGTCGGGAAGCGCGTGCAAGTCGTTAGGTCGCCGTCGATACAGTTGGTGAGATCCTTGAGACCGTTGCCCGCTGTGACCAGACCGATAGACTGTGTGCGGTCGGCATTGATACTGGCGCCAGTTTTGTCGAAGGAAATGATCTCGGCTCCCTCGGTCGGGTCGTCGAGGATGGCATTCTCGTCGGCCGTATAGGCGTAGTAGATGTTCATGACGCTGAGGTCGGCACCCAGCAGGCCTGTGGAGTAGAGACGGATCTCGTCAAACTGCGTACCCGCGGGCACGTTGATGAAATATCTCAGCTTGTGGGTGTCTTCGCTACCGATCAGCTTGGCCGCAATGGCTGCCGTATTGATTTGGTTGCCCACCTCTTTGCCTTGATTGTATATTTTCACGTTCAGCAGCTTCAGCAGATTCGCGGCCAAGAAGCTACCCTTGGCCGTCACGACAAAACCAGCCTGGATGGCCTTGCTGCCGTCTGAGATCATTCCCTCCGTCTTCTTGACGCTGCAGAGGTAGGATTTGCCGAGAGAGACGCCACCAAAATAGGAGGCGAAGCTATTGAGCTTGGAGGAAAGGATGTTGGCCGAGTTCTTGACGATGGAGAGGATATTGAGGCCGAAACTGCTGCCGTCGCCCAGCTCGTAGGCGGGCTTGGCGGGATCGGTATTGACGAGGGCCATCTCCTTCTTCTCTACCGGCTGGTTGTTTCCACCATAGTTGATAGTGATCTCCTGAGAGCAGCCGTCCGTATTCGTCAACTTCATGCGGACCGTCGCCTTGGCGCCATTACCCTCCAGATAGGCTTTAGACTTGCTGAAATCGAGGGTATAGTTGGCCGCGTCAAACGTCACATTATTGTCGGTCGTTCTGACCATCTCCCAAGAGGCATCGGGATAGTTCTTCTTGTCCCAGTTGAGCTCATACTTCTCGTCGCAGCTACAGATGTCGAGGCTGGCCGTGGGGCTCATGTTGCACAGGTGGCCGGCCGTGGTGGGCTCGGGGCTGATAAAGGCGTATAGAGCGGAAACTCCACCTAACAGACTCACGCCATCCATGCGGAACTCTACACCTGAGAATTTATGGGGAGCCTTGAAGGATATCATCGAGGAGCCATTTCCGAGATCAACCGTCAGAAAATCCGTGCTTCCAAATTCTTTTGCTCCTTTAGAACCATCATAGTGATAAAGGGTAATGACGGGCGTCACTCCCACGCCTAGACCCTTGGTTGTATTGTACACAAATCCAACCTCTGTTCCTTCCGGGAAGATGTCATCTGCCAATCCTTCTTTACTTGCAAAAACCTTCGCAGGTAGCGATGAGCCCACAATGCCACCTGCGGCTAAAACATATTTGTCCGTCAAGTTGTCATTAATGAGTTTTTCCGAAGATGCAGTCAACTTGATGTCTCGATCGTAGTCCTTGATACGGGTAGACGTAAGCGTTACGTTTTCTCCTACAAAAGCATAGAGTATTTTCAAACTTTTGAGGGCAGTAACGTCAATGCCATTTTTACCAACAAGGGCTATCTCGTCATAGTCCACATTCGGCTGCTTAGCCGCAATAATATCTATAGCATTCTCACCATGATCTAAAGTGCCCAAAGTCAACCCGAGCAAGGTAAAATTGCCCTGCGCAATTTCAGAGGTAAGCAGGGGCTCGCCATCTTTATAGAAACGAATTTGATAATTATCTTGCAAGAGAGTAAGGCTCAAAAACTTGGACTGGGTCGCAATTTTGAAACCCGCCTTGGTATTTTTGTCAAAATAGTGCTTCATGTCCTTGACGGCCACGATGGGCGATCCGATTAGGAGATTGACGTCTGCCACGCCAGGCAGAGTACAATAATTGTCAAGGTTTTCGTCACACAGGTTGGAGAGGTTCTTGACGCCCGTTCCGACGGCCACGCCATCGGGGAAACGGCTGACCATACAGTTATGGCCTACGAGGGCCATGCGGGTCTTCAAGACTTGGCGGGAGTCAGTAGGATTTACCCCCCCCGTTCACAATACGTGTTTGCCTGACCTACCGCCCGAAGTGGTAGCAGCAAAACGAGAGCGGCCAAAATCATGGCTGCCTTGTGAATTTTTAACTTCATCATGCGTTAGAAAATTGTATAAATAAGTTATCTCTATTGTTGATCACTTGCTCAAAGAGATTCGGCCCATTCCGACCGATGTCGGAAAGCTATAGAGAAAATGGCATTTTGGGCGCCCTACGGTTCGAGTATGGTTTGGGAAGGGTGGCCACAAGCATTCTTCTATGTACCGATTCACACTCATTCCACAGACGTGAACGATGTTATCTTAAATTACGGGTGCAAAGTTACTAACAATATTTGGAATAACAAAAAATTATTGAGTACTTTTTTCAAATTCAGAAATGGCAAAAACTCCCCTATCGTGCTTCTAACGGCCTAATGGATAGAGAAATGGGGGCTGAAAGCGAAATCAAGTAATCGAACAAAGCAAGGCCTTAGGATGTGACGTTTTATGATACTAAAAGAAAAATACAAGAGTAAGAAGACACAGGAAAAATCGAACAAGAAAAAAAGAAAAACAAAGAGTAGGTTGCAAAAAGAAAAGCAAGAATAGCAAATAAGAAAAAAAGAACAAAACCGCATGGCTGATAATGTAAAATGGACAAAACACAAGAGCACTATGAAAAAGATACAAAACTAAATACAGATCAGCCACCCCTCTTCATGCCATTTTTCCTCGATTTCGTACCGCAATATTTTTTTGTTTCCTCCGATAGTTTTATTTGCAGCACCATGGGTTGTGTAGTCGAAAATGCCGCCTTGCTGAATATGGTTTTCCTCTATGTTCACGACTCGTCCGCAGGGGGAAGGTGCGTTGATCCTTGTTGTAAAGGTTGTTCAAGTTGTTTTTCTTGATGTCCTCGGGATTTCCTCTCAAGGCAAAGGGAAAACTATATGCGGGTTTATGGGTTTTCCTTTGGCCGCATGAGTGGGGAATCGTACTTTTGCAGCAGAAAACGAGTAATAACCCTCAAAAGAAAGTCTGGATTATGAAACGTATTTTTTTAGCAACCGTAGCCGCCCTCGTCATGACCGTCTCCGCCTCGGCCCAGCGACTGGCCGACGTGCGAGCGGAAGCCACCATCATTACCGACAAGATGATATCCGAACTGGGTATCGGACCGGGCTACCGCAACAGCATCCTCAACATCAACCTCGCCTACCTCAACAGCATCAAGAGCTATCGCGACATCGACTCCTATGGATGGGAGCGCCGCAACCGCGAGATACGCCGCTACCTCTCGCCCGGACAATGGCGCAAATACTGCAACACATACTACTTCTACCGCCCCATCGGCTGGCAGAACCGCGCCTACGTCCACCATATATATAGGAGATACCCCACCTGCCGACCGGGCTACCACCATCGCCCGCGCTACGACCGAGGCCACGGCCACCATCGCCCCCGCTACGACAAGCACCACCATGGGGGCAAGCACGACCGAGGCTATGGCCACAAGCACGGGAAGCATGGCAAACACGGACGCCACTTCGACCGCGACTGACACCCCACCCCTGTCCGTCAAGCCCCACATATATCCCCCTATCTGTAAATGATCATACCCACACGAGGCGAAACAGGACCTTCCCCGGAAGTCTCCCGTATCGCCTCGTCTTGTGGCGGAGGGGAATGGCAGACATGGGGACACGACAAGTACAACATTTTCCAGACAAACCACTATTTGCAGACAATTTTTCGGGAAAAGGCAAGGGATTGGGAAAACACTTCCTCGATTATATTGTGATATTTGCAATCTACAGCTCCGCTTTCAGCAGCTTCATCTCCTCTGCCGCCAGCCCAGTCATATCCATGACCGTTGCTTCATCCATACCCTTTGCCAGCATCTTCTTGGCAATCTCAAGGCTTCGCTGGGACATGCCTTGCTCCATACCTTTCTCCATTCCTTGCTTCATGCCTTGCTCCATGCCCTTTTCCATTCCTTCAGCAATTCCTTCTTCTTTACCCTCTTCCCTGCCT
>ERZ779843.180-NODE-180-length-102401-cov-10.836594_pt1 | contig 102401 bp, 101 predicted proteins | sample MGYA00511560_ERZ779843 | MGnify/ENA primary metagenome ERZ779843 (study PRJEB29588, sample SAMEA2158062) | human gut metagenome | biome: human gut; feature: human-associated habitat; material: faeces | place: Denmark | collected 2008/2010 ... | reverse complement strand
AAACTTATTGGGAAAAACAGTCTCTGACTATTGGAATCTAAAAGTAAATTATTATTAAGTTTATTAATAAGGGATATTATAAATACTTATATAATTATAATATTTCATAAAAGATATAATGCATATGAAATCTTGCTATAGTGAACGTCCTGAAATGATTCAAAAGTTAGATAATAATTCTTACGCTTTTAATTATAATATTGAAGAAGTAAAGAAGGACGATGAAACATATTATGAATGTGAACAAGTAATTATTAATGAATCTAATATCAATGATGATTCCATTATTCGTGATGTATTACTTAATAATTGGGATGTTAATCAACAATTGAAAATGGTTAATGATTACTTTGCATATAAGTTAGGTTTAAACAAAGATGAAATGTGTAAAACAAGATATGAAAACTTCTTGGATTTTAGATCTAAACTTAAAACAAGTGTAACTAAAAGTATAATCTAATGGAACTCAGATTAGATAGAATATTTCGTACTAATGAATATACTATTGGGGAGTTATATGTAGATGGTGCTTATCTATGCGATACACTTGAAGATCCAGTAAGACCATTACCTGAAGTATGTCCTAATACACCTAAAGGAATTGCATGTAAATGCAAGGAAAAGGTGTATGGGGATACTGCTGTACCTGCTGGTACGTATGAGGTGAAATTAAGCTATTCTAACCGTTTTAAGCGTATTATGCCTGAGATACTTAATGTACCTCACTTCTTAGGTATACGTATCCACAAAGGCAATAAAACAGCTGATACTGAAGGATGTATACTGGTAGGTACTTGGGATGGGATGAAAGAAGATTGGATATCTAATTCTACTGTAGCTTATAACAAGCTTATACCCCTACTTCAGAAGGCGATGGATAATAAAGAACAAATAACAATAACAATAAATAACTTATAAGTATGAAGAAACATTATGAAACACATGTAGAAGATACAGATAAGCTTATAAGTGTAGCAGGTCCTGTATTAGATTATAAGTCTTGGTATGAGCAATACAGGAAATTAATGGAAGAAGATGATAATAGTGATATCGTTTATCCGTTTCCAACATACGATGCAACATCAACAGAATTCAATAGTTTAATCACTTCTGATGAATGGAGTACAAATACTAAAGACTATGACATTTAATTCATTAAATACAATAATTGATGATATTTTGCTCATTGTACGTGATAATAATATCAGTGAATCTGAGAACTTATCACGTATACAGATAGAGCAATGGATACATCAATATAGAGCATATTTAATTAAACAGGATCTAGATAAGGGTAGAGATATAAATCCAGAGTATGTACAAACTATTGGACCTTTACACATATCCAAAGTAAGTAGATGTGGAGTACCCAATGGTTTTAATTATATTTCTGATGAAGAATTACCTAAATTCATAGATTTACACTTTGGTTCTGGTTTAGTTGCTGTGAAAGATATGTATGGCAACTTAATACAGGTTGGTACAGAAACCAAAGCTAAATACCAGACAAGTAGGAAGTATACATGTAATGATTATATTGCTTACATAAAGAATAATCACTTATACCTAAGTGGTCCTGGTTTTTTAGAATATGTAGAAATAGATGGTATATTAGAAGATCCTACAAAAGCTGGAGACTGTTATGATTACGATTCAGCTTATCCAATGCCTGCTGACAAAATACCTACATTAAAGAATTTAATCTTTAGCAAAGAGTTAAATTTTATGTTATCAGTACCTACTGACACCACGAATAATAGTACTAACGACGTTAATAATGAACTAAATGCAAGAAACTAAATCTTATACTGGCAAAGACTTCTATAAATCTTATATTGATTATGTTGGTGATAACCCATTATACCAAGTAGAATATAGAGTGTTTAGAGATATAATCAATGATTATTTTAAATACTTAAGAGATGAATTAATAGAGAATGGTAAAGAGATAAAATTGCCATGTAGACTAGGTACCTTAAGTATAGTAAAACATAAACCAAAAGAATATAGTGGTAGGAGTCTCAGGATAGATTATGCAGAAACAAAGAAAGTAGGTAAAATAGTTTATCATTTGAATGAGCATTCTAACTTTTATAAATACAGATACTATTGGAATAAACATAATATGCTTAATCACAATAAGACAATGTATCAATTAATAATGACAAGGGATAATAAAAGAAGATTAGCTCAGATTATTAAGAATAAAGAAAGAGATTATTTAGAGTTATGATAACAAAATTAACATCAGTTAAAACTGCAATAGCTAAAGTAATAGCAGACCTGGGATTGCAAGAAGATGATATCCTAATATCAGATATGGTAGAATGGGTAGGGGAAGCTATGGAAAAAATTGGTGCAGTACAGCAATTTGAGCGAGTTGTATCTGGTGTGAATGGTGCACCAATTATAAAGATTGATTGTCACCAAGCTCAATTACCTTGTAATCTTCATAAATTACATCAAGTAGCATACTCTTTTAATTGTGATGGACCTTGGTTTCCTATGAGAAAAGCCACAGGTTCATTTGCTGCTTGGGGTTGTGAAGACTGCAAGAAATGCTGTGATAAACCCGAAATGCTAGTTAAAGATGAAGTATTAGTAGATTTAGTAGTAGATTTATATGGTAATATAGATAAAACAGAAGCATTAGAAATGCTGAATACCAATGAGAATATGAAGACTATTCTACGTAATCTTATAAATACTCATACTGTTAACATTGACTATATTAGAGGTAATACTAGTGTTAATCCTAACTGGGATTTACAATACAGTATTAAACCTGGTTACATTATGACAAATGTTCCTTGTGGTTACCTAAAACTGTCTTACAGTGCTATTATCACTGATGAAGATGGCTATCCTATGGTACCAGATAATATCTCTTACTTGGAAGCAATATACTGGTATATTACTCAGAAGATTGCTTTTCAGAAGTATATAAGGGGAGAATGGAACGAACGCATGTATGCAAATATGAGAAACTCCTGGAATTACTACTGTAAACAAGCATATGCAGAAGCAATGCTTCCCAATGAAGATGAGATGGAGTCTATCAAACATACATGGAATAAGATCTATCCAGAGTATAATGATCACAGCTCCTTCTATAGTCATACTGGTTCAATACAACACATTTATAATGCTAATAGATAATGAATGCACAAAGACAAACAAATACTTTCCAGAAAGGAATGAACTGTGATCTAGACTATTCAGTTATAGATTCAGGGCAATATCAATGGGCAGAAAATATACGTATTATTGCCAATGATAATAGTTCTACTGGAGTAATGCAGAATATTGAAGGCGTTCGTAAGCTCAATCCTACATTGACTTTGAATGGTGAAACAATAGTCCATACAAATACAATTAGGGATTGGGCAATTGTGTTTACTAAGAAAGGTAGTAACTTCAATATTTATAGATATGATTTTGGTGCATCTGAAACTGAACCTATAGTAACTACAGTAGCGTCTAATGTGACATTGGATATTCCTATTATAGATGGTCATTATGCAGTTAGTAGTGTTTGTAAATGGGAATCTGACGATTTAGTTAAAATATACTGGTGTGATGGTGTACATCAGATTAGAGTATTAAATGTAGCCACAACTCATCCTAATCTTAATGTAGACTCTTTAAACATATCACCAAAGAGTCAATTACCACCTTTATTCTTTAAAGGTTTAGGTACAGGTGGATTGAAAGCCGGTAAGTATCAATATTGCTATCAACTATTTAATCCCAGAACATCTGAAACGTCTATATCTGTTTTATCTCCAATTATTACGGTATCTAGGAGTTTAGAAAATACTAACAGCCAAGATATATATGGTAGTTCTAAAGAAGAAACTACTAATAGGTCCATTAAACTACAGACTACTGTTGATACTAACTCTTTTAGTAGAGCTAGAATAATCTCTCTATATTACTCTAGTAATACTGCAGAACCCGTTATTACAGTGATAGATGAAATAAGTATTTCAAATAATACTTTAGTTTATGAAGATAAAGGTGGTTCAGTTATCGATGAGCTTACTCTAGAAGAATTCAATGGTTTAAGTACTTATTTGTTTACTCCCAAAGTAATAGAATCTAAAGACAATATGTTATTTGCCGCTAATATCACTGAACAGACTTGGGATATTAGTGATGATGAATTTGATGCTAGAGCATACAGATGCAATAAGAATGGTCAAATATTATTAACTTCTACATCTGGACAAAACTCTATAACATTTTCTACTTCAGAAATAAGTACTAAAGATATACCAACTAATCACGACTGTATTTGTCCTGCAAATTATGATGATAATAGTCAGTATTTATATGCTCCAGATGCTACAGGTAAATATGTATATGGTGGTATAGGTAAAAATATTTCATATAGGTTTATAAAAACCAATCTAATTGAAAGTGATGCACCTACATCTAGGACAGGTTATGCTGAAGATTCTTTCTCATTAAACTCTAAAGCACGTTCTACATCTACTCTAGATTTATATAACATTGAGGAAGATGGTTCCTGGTCAGATGCAGGGTCTTTATCTTTTGCTGATGCTACTGCTAAAGTGTTAAACTATAGTAATAGTGAAGTAGAATCAATGGCAAGGAGTTATATGAGAGATGAAATATATCGTTTTGCTATTGTATTCCACAATGAAGAAAATGTAGTATCTTCTGCACACTGGATCGCAGATATAAGAATGCCTAAAGCTAGTGCACCCGGTTATAACATCTTTACTTCAGGTATGCGAGTAGACATTGGTGGTAATACCACTAATAGCCTAGAAGTAGTTACACACCCGTTAGGTGTGCAATTCACGGTTAATATACCAAGCGATTTAATCCAAAGTAAGAAGATTACTGGTTATGAGATTGTAAGATGTGAAAGAACTATTTCAGATAGAACAATATTGATGCAAGGAGCTGTTAGTTGTGTTTGTAATTATGATAATACAAATCAATTAACTGCTTTTCCATATCTTACTTATTCTACTTCTCATGGGATGGTATCACAAAATAATAAATATGCACATGCTTTTGACTTTAGTAGTCAGAATGCTAATGAATATTTCTTATTTATATCACCAGAAATATGTGTTAATAGGACAAATGCATCTGAAGTAACAGGAAGAGCTACAGAGATTAAAGGTATATACAGACTAAAATCTTCAATATCTCCCGATGAATCTATGGGTAATGGTACTCCTGCGAATGATAAGGTTGTACCTAACGGTGATAAAGTCAAAGTATTAGTTGGGGCAAAAGCTTCAAAACATGATTTAAAGAATGTAACCTCAAATACTTCTACTAGTTGGGCTAAGAATAGTGGTTGGGCTTATACTTCAGTTACAGCTATAGGTGATTCTATAAAACAATCTACTGCAAATAATGCAATTTATATGGGTGCAGAATCATGGTATGATGCCACTTTAGCTAAGTATTACAATAAAGTTACTACAGGTGGATACAATTCAGCATCAATTCAAGACATTACAATTGCTACTAATACAGATCCCTTTGACTTAGATGACGATGCATGGAGAACTAAAGCTACCAATGTAGGTAACATGGTATACTATAACTGGGTATACGGAGATACATCTAAGGCTAGTGATTATGATGATAATAATGTTAGGAAGGTTGGACCTCATGGAGTATGTGCAATATTCCAGAGTACAGATATGACTTCTCGTAATACTATGGTTGGTGAAGTACCAGAATTAGCTGCCGGACCAGAAAGTGCTAATGCAATTCTCATTGCTAATTTAAGACAATCTGTAACACCTTATGGTGGCAATAGTTATGCTACAAGACAGAACTCTGTATATATAAGTACTGGGTCTTATGTCAATGCAAAAGACAATAGTAATACTAAAGTAAATGTATTCGGTGGTGATACGTACGTTGGGGTATTAGATTATGCTAACTGTATGTTTGCATATCATAACGCTAGTGATAACTATGAACAACCGGATAATGAAAGAATTAGAGCATATAATGGTGCTTATATACCATTAGAGTCTTCTATTAATCTTTCATTGAGAACTGATACTGTAGGTACAGCTAAAACTTATGAATCTGGTACAGGCTATGCAAACCATTTTGTAGAGAATGATATTGTACAAGTAGGTTCTATATATGTTCAGAATACGCCATTATATGCTTATAATGATGCTTATTCTGCTCAACCTAGAGCTAAAAACTATGTTAGTAAATCAATCTATAGTATAGATAATTTACATACAGATACTAGGGTAATGAACTCAGAACCTAAAACTAACTTGGAAGTAACTGATTCATGGACTAAATTCAGGGTTGCTAATTATTTAGATGTTGATACTAGATTTGGTTCTATAAATAATTTAAAGTTATTTAAGAATAACTTGTTGTTCTGGCAAACTGACGCTTTTGGCACACTTGCTGTAAATGAACGTTCTCTTATCCAAGATAATAATGCAGGTGCGCTTACGTTAGGTACAGGAGGTGTATTAACTAGGTTTGATTACTTTACTACTAAGAATGGTTCTAAAGAGAATCAATTAAGAACTGCAACACAATCAGATAGTACAGTATATTGGTATGATGCCGATAGAAATGAAATATGTGGTTTTGATAATCAATTACGTACGGTATCTAAATTAAAAGGTGTACAATCTTATTTACACGATAATAAGGATATAATTACAAATGATCCTATATCTGTATATGATAAGAAATACAATGAAGTTCTTCTTACTCTAGAAGATAAGACTTTAGTATTTAATGAACAAGTTGGAGCTTTTACTTCATTCTATACTTATAGACCTGATTGGTATGCTGAATTTACAGATAAATTAATGATATATAAGAATTTAGCTGTATATAAGTATAATTCAGGTAACGAATTAGATATGTTTACTGGCAAAGATAAAATATCTTATGTTAGATTTATAGTAAATGATAAGTACCCTCAAACTAAGACATTTGATAACGTTGAATATGGCGGTGACTTTACTTACGACACTAACTTTGATAACATCTACTTTGAAACTAAAAGACAAACTAGTTTTACTCTTACTCAGGATGCTATAGATTATAGAGAGGATACTTATAAATTCTGTATTCCTCGTAGTAGTAGAGAATTAAATGAGGCTGAAGAGTTAGTAAACAAATCTTATAGAGATAGAATGAAAGGGAAATATTTAATCTGTCATTACAAATATGATTGCAATGGTGGTAATACATTTAAAGTTCCTTATATTAGTACAGCATACAGATATTCATTGATATAATATGAAAAAGAAAATAAATAAAAAGAAAGTTCCAGCTTACGCTTTTGGTATAGATCAAGGTTTAGAAATTGCTTCTATATTGGGAGCTGGTTTACAAGGCTTTACAGAAGAAGGATCTGGTGCAGATATTGCTGGCAGTACTCTAGGGGGTGCTGCCAAAGGTGCTTCTGTAGGCTCTGTTATCCTTCCTGGTATTGGTACAGCTATAGGTGGAGCTGTAGGTGGTATTGGAAACCTTGTATCAAGTATCTTTAGAAAGAATGCAATTAATAAACAGAAGCGTATTAAAGCAAATGCTAAAGAAATAGCAATGGGGAAAGGTAATGCAGCTACACTTGAACAAAAATATTGGGATGATAATTCTTTAGCTTATACTTTTGAAAACGGTGGTATATTGCCAGATTTAGCTTATGTGGATAATAATGAAGTAATAAGAGATGACTTTGGTAATATTGTACAAGTACCTAATAGTAAACCAGGTACAGACAATCATTTGATAGATGCTTCTAATCTTGAATCTGTCTTATCTGATAGAATTAAAAGACCTGGTACAAATAGAACATTTGCACAAGAAGGTGAAAAACTTACTAAAATGACAAAGAAGAGTAAAGGTAATGACATATTTGCTAAGAATACAGATATGTTGAATAAAAGAAATGCAAATGCAATGTATGAACAGTTACTTACAGAGCAAGAAGCCGTTAAAGCTAAGAAAGGTATTAAACCCAAAGTAAAAGGAATACCTGCATATGCAGAGGGTAAAGGTGATTGGACTAGACGATTAGGCAAATCTATTGCTAATTTTTTAACCTCTCCAGTACAAGGTACAGCAGTTAATAGTGCTCTTACAAATGCTTTTAATAACACAGGTAATAAAGCTGGTTTAGGCGCAACTAAGAACTCTAATTGGGATGCTCCAGTAATGAATTATTTGAATGGTATTAACTGGACAGAAAACTTTGTACCTAAATCTGGTCCTGCTCCTGGTAGAACTTATGTATATAATAATGATCCAGTAGACAATAGCGTTGATGCTATTACTGGGGAAACAATTCCTGTAGGGGTAAATGAACCCATATACGATTTGCCTGAAGTACCATTTCCTGATGCAGCACCTATAACAAAGGTTAAATCTGTTAGGAAACATACTCCAGCAAGTAAGTCTACTAAAGCTAATAATCCTCTTAATCAGGCTCCTTTACTGAATATTGAAGATTTTAATCCGTCTTTAGCACCTGATCCTATTTATGCTCCTTTGCTTTCAATCGAAGATTTCAATCCTACGTTAACACCAGATGAGATTAAAACACCTAGTAAGTCTTCATTTAACTTTGGTAGTCTATCTGGTTTATCTCCTATATTGTATAATTGGGTTCAGAGTAGACGTAAACCTGAAGTAGAAGATCAGGTTATTAATCCTTATACTGGGGCTGTTAATAGAGCAATGGCTAGTCGTAAACTTAATATAGAACCCACTCTTGCAGCTAACAGAAGATCTAGAGCAATTGCTCGTAACAACATGGCTAGACTTAACCCTAATACTGGTATGAACTTAGCATACGGTAATCAATTAGCTACTGGGGAATATGCTCAGAATGCTTCAGTATACGCTAATAGAGATAATGCTAATAATCAATACTTAGGTGAATACGCAAATATGATGAACAATTTAGGTCAGCAATATGTACAAAATACTGTACTTACTAATGACTTAAATGCCCGTAATAGAGCTGCTGCAAGAAACTTTGGTGCTACTGCTGCTGGTCAGTTAGGTCAATGGTCTCAGACTAAAGAAAAGATGCGTAATGAAGCTGCTAGGGATGCTATGATATATCCTTACTTAAGGAACTTCTTAGCATATGGTAACCCTGGTCAATTGATAGCAGATATGGATAATATGTATTACAATAATAGAAAGGGTAAGAAGAATGGTTAATAGATATGATAATCCAGCACAAGCTCAATTTATAGATACCTATGCTCCACTACCTTTCCAACAACTGTATACACTTGGTAAAGATGCAAATGCTAGAGTAGATAAAGCTATTTCAGACTTATCTGGAGCATTAGATAAATGGTCTGATTTCAGATCTCCTTCTTTAAAGGATATGCAAACTTGGTATGATGAAACACTCGGTAAAGCTAAACCAATTATTGATAAATTGTCTCAGAATATTGATTTACTTAAGACTCCAGAAGGTAGAGCTCAGATTAACTCTATTATCAATAATGTAGATAGACTTAAATTATCTACATTACTCCAGAGTAAAGAAGGAATGGAGCAGAGAATGAAGTTTAATCAACAGCTAGCTGCTGCTGGTAAATTTAATGAGATGTGGCATAATGTAGACTTTGCAAACTATGATAGTACAAAATCAGGTATTTTCAACGATATTGCTCCTTTAGCATATAAAGATATTAGGGAATTAGCAGATCCTTATTATGCTAAACTACAGAAAGGTTACTTGTATACTGATGGTAATTATGACTATTTCGGTAATACACGTGGTGATATTGAGAAAGTAGCAGATGCTCACCTGAACGATATAGTAAACACTCCAGAAGCTCAAAAGCATATGGAAGTTTATAAAAGGAATACTGGAGCAAGTGATGCTGAAGCAATTCAATGGTTAAGAAACTCTATTGTAGAATCTAATATTGATAGAACTATTAGACCTACTAGAGAGGTTAATCCTTTCTCTTTAATTACAGCTAGAGCTGCTGCTACAAAGAAAGCATCTGGAGAAGAGACTATGCCAGTTCAGTTCTCTACTAAACTTGCTTCTACCTTGTTAAGCAAACCAGGTACAGTCAAAACTGAAGACGGTGTAACTATAAAATACAACTCTAAATTTGAGAGAGCTCAAAAGACGTTTACACCTGGTAGTAAATGGCAAAAGTCCTATGTAGACAGAGTAACTGAAAGTGGTAAACAGTTACCATTAAACCGTAATAAAACTGCTAAAACAATATGGGAAGAATTATCAACAGATATAGGTTCTCAAGTTAACTTTATCAACGATGCTGAGCTTGATAAGAATTCAATAGTAAAAGGTATTAATGGTAGTCCTATTTACTCTGGTAATAACATATTTGGTATGATGACACAAGAACAGTATGTTAATGCTAAGATGGGTGTACCTGTTAATAGTGCTAACTGGAGTCCAGCTAGAGCTAGATTTGAACAGGACCTTATTAATAATAACATACCTAATATGGGTATTACTCCTACTAGCAAAGTATTACTTGAGAATGGTCTTCCTGGTAATGAATCATATACTCAGGAATATAAAGCATACATACCAGTAGATTATTTCTTAAACAATAAAGATATCTATAAAGACTATTTTGATACTGGTTTCTTTGGGGACGATACATCTGAAGAAATTATAAAAAATGAAGACTTCCAAAAGTTTGTAAATAGTCTAAATGGTAAGATACCTAACTATAATGGTAGAATTGCTGATATTAAGAGTGTGAGAATTGCAGATGATGGTACATTTGCACCTGGTCACGAAACTCAATATAATGGAGTATACATTGAAATACCTGTTATGAAAGGTGTACTCAATAATGAACAAACAAGAGAAAGAGCAAATCTTGAAGAGTTCCAATATAGCAAATTAGGTTCTAAAGGTAATATAAATTATAGACAAAGTAATGAAGATTTGATCTATGGAGAAAACTAAAAACAACAGTGGTGTTCCATTGGCAATAGAGCTTCGTAAGAAGAATTATGAAGATTATTTAGGGGCTTCTAACGGTACCGTAAACCCTGAAGTGGGTGGTACTGTTAGTCCACATAAAATACTTAGGGATCTTGCTAGTTATCAGCAAGATTCTTATAAACCAGCTCTAGATACTGATGACACGTTAGACGAATCTCGTAACAATCTTAGTACATATGATTTAATAACTAACTCTGTGGCAGCTTCTTTACGTGCTATGAATGAAGCACAGTTAGCTAATACTCAAGGTATACTTAGACGTGAAGTATTACCACAGATGGATAGAATTAAATCAAACATTAATTTGTTTGAAACTTATAATGGTTTAGTGAGTCAAAGAAATAACTTGCTAAACCATTTAGCAGTTTCACAGGATGATACTGAGATATCGCAGATTCAGAATGAATTGAGCAATATAGATAGTAACTTGTATAGTACAAGAGAAGCGTTAATGTCTTTAGGTGTATCTCCTGATATGAGCAATATTTCTGATATCAGAGAAAAGCAAGAAGCAGACTTAAAGTCCTATCAGAATAAAGCTAATGAACTCTATGCAGATATTGAAACAGATGAAGCTGATATTGAAAGATATAAAGTAGATTCTAGATTTGAACAAGCTATGAGTGAGAATCAAGAGTTCAAGTGGACAGAGCCAAGTAAATGGATATATACTGTACCACAAGCTGTAGGTTCTTCTTCATCTGCATGGTTATGGCAAGTAGCTCCATATGCTTCTACCGCTCTTAGATCTGTCTTCAAAAAGGCAATCTCTAAAGCAGCTATAGGTGCAGCTTCAGGTGCTATAGCAGGTAGTGTTGTACCTGGTGCTGGTACTGCTGCTGGTGGTACCGTTGGTGGTGTAGCTGCTGGTACAGTAGGTGCTATATCTGCTGCTTTAGATGTAGCTAATGCTGGTATGTTACTTTACTCTAACTATAAACAAGCTGAAAATGAAGCCAATGCTAATGTTGCAGATGATTATAGAGATAGAGTGACTCAGTTAATTACTAGTACAGGTTTAACTATTTCTAATATCGCGGATGAAGCTCGTGCAAACGGTCTAGATGAAAGATATGCAAGATTATCTGATGATAAGATATTTGAAAAGATATTAGATGGTCAAATTGAATCTACTAATCCTATTCTAGCAGAAGCTCAGATACAAGCAAGACAAGGTTTGGATAGAGACTTTGCTCAGAATATGTCTATTACTTATGCATCTAACTTAGCTAGTGACGTCATCATGTTGCCGTACTTTGGTAAAATTGCTGATGGTTGGCTAGGTAAGACTATAAAGAAAGGCGCTTTATTATCAGACCCTATTGAAGCAATAGGTGATAAAGCTGCTGATGCTGCTAAAAAGACTTTATCTAAGTATGTATTAGGTAGAAATGCTATAGATAAAGCAACTAGAAGTTGGGCTAGTAGAGCTGCTAAAGCTGCTTATATAGGCGGTGATTTAGCTGTACGTAATCTTGCTACTTCTTTCAATGAAGCATTAGAAGAAGGTGCTCAATACACTACTGGTGCTGCTTATAAAAGAGGTGACTTTGATGATAGTGATTTGAATCTAGAAGGGTTAGCTTCATCTCTGTTTGGTGCTTATAAAGAAAAAGGTAGAACTCTTGTAAATATACTCGGTAGTCCTTTTGGTTATCAAGACGCTTTATATGAAAATGATAGTGAATATTGGAATAATGTAAAGCTTGGTGCAGCTGCTAGTCTTTTATCCCCTATGCAAGTAGGTGTAAATGCTAGAGGAGCATATTCCTTATATAAGGAAACTAAAGGGATGGATAAAGTAAACGAGCTTGCTGTAGGTGAGATTAATACTAAGGAAGATATGTCTAAAGCAGTTACTTATGCTAGTGGCAAGTTCAAAGGTGTTGAATCTGAAGTAGTAAATGCATGGGCTAATTTAGCTGAAGGTCCTACAGAGAATCTACCAGAAGGCTTTACAAGCGATGATGCTTTAGAAGAAGCACAGTTTGCATCTCGTGTATTTACTGTGGCTAAATCTGATAGAATGAAAGACTTAGCTGAAGACTTAGGCATAGAACAGAATACTGAAGAGTTCGGTAATTTAGTAGGTTTGTATATGCAAGCTGAGAAAGACTTTAAGGCTTCATTAGAAGATCTTACAGATAAGAATCAGCAACTCAACAGTAAAGCACAAGCACTTAATTCAAATGCAGCATTAGCTACTCAGATGGAGAAAGCTGTAGATAATGCATTTAATGCAATTAATAATAATGCTCAAACTACAGATCAAATAGTATCTAAAGATGAGATTAGAGAACTGTTTAAGTTGCAAGAACAACAGAGAGTATTAGATAATATGCTCAATGAGGTTAACAATGCTACAGAAATAGTTAAATCAACATCTAACCCTGCTGAATTACGAGGTAACGAGTATACTTTAGCTAAACTAGATGATATGCGTTATAGACTTCAAGCAAGAAAGAAGTCTATAGATAAAGCAATGCCATCCTGGTATAAGAACTATACTGGTGATAAGACATTATTAAACAATCAAGTAGCATCTGTTGGCGCTTTTAATGAAGTTACTGAATATGAGAATGCTATAGAAGATAGATTATTCTCAGAGATCAATGCTGAAAGAAACCAGGAAATTTATAATGCTTTCAATGGTATTGAAAATGGTGCTAAAATAACCCCTACAGAGGCTTCACAACGTGCTGATATCATTACTGAGGCTAAGGAAAAGAAAACGCCTAAAAAGCGTAGAAACCTTAAATTAAAAGCTTTACGCAATATTCATAATGCTCAAGGTGAAAAGCTTATTGATGAAATGCTTGAGCTTTATCAAACTAAAAAAGAGCAAAGTAAAGAAATGATGGAAGGGACTACTGGCGTTACTGAACAACAAACTGTTAACAAACCTGTAGTACCATCTAAACCTGTTACAGTACCTACTGGTACAGTTACAGAACAACCTGCTCCTACCGTAGAACAAGTTAAGCCTGTTACTCCTACTAAACCTACCAAGCCTGTTAAACCAAGTAAACCTAGAAGAACTATAAGTGCTAATGAGCTGGATGAAGCAGATGCAGCTTTAATAGCTGCTGCAGAAGGTCAAGATATAGGTTTAGGTACACCTGCTATTCAACCTACTGCTACTGCTGCTCCTTCTTCTGTAGATACAACAGATACAGAAAAGGAAAAACCTATAGTAAATAACGACATATTAAGTTCTGATGAAGATCCTTTTGCAGGTGGTTTTGGTGATCCTACAGGAGAAGGTGTATTTGACGAAAGAGGTGGTGAAGCAGTAGAACCATCTAAACCCAGTAAAGCAGCTAAAGCTAAACAAGATGCTCAGGATGCTAAAGCTAAGTTCAATAAGTCCGTTCAAGATTTCTTTGATTTACTTGACGACAATAGTGTGGGCTTTGCCTTTGACCCAGCAGCAAATGCTGAGAAACAAGCAAAGATATTTGTTGCTTTCTTAAAATTATTAGGTAATGCGTTTAATTTAGGTGCATACAAATTTAAAGAAGTAGCCCTGAATATGTATGAGGCTATTGGTAACAATAGGGAAAAGTTAACTACTCACTTTGATTCTATTAAAGGTGCTTATACTACTGCTTATTATCAGATGCCAGAGGAAGATAGAGCTAGAATGAGTTCTCCTCAAGAAGTTGCTGCTATTACTGTGGATGATCTCTTTGATACACCCGTGAGTGATCTTACAGAAAGTCAAGTAGAAGAAGCTACCCAAGCTGGCGTATTACCAACTCCACAAGCTCCAGAAGCCATTCCAACAGATGCGATTACCGATAATGAATTAAAGGACTTTTCAGAAGATAGTAGATTAGGTATCCTCAATACCTTTCACTATAAACACGATGCTCAATTAAGCGAAACAATAACTTTTGCAAACGGTAATCGAGTAACATTCTCACTTAATACAGAATTACCAGAGTTATTCCGTACTAGATTAAGTGACTTATCATTTGAATATTCTGTAGCACCTTTTATACACTATAAGACTAACAGCACTAAAGTAAAATGGAATAATCCAGCTACATACGATTGGGCTAGAGTAGGTATGATAATCACAGATAGCAAAACTGGTAAGAAATACTGGTTAGCTATGCGTAGTCCTAATAACCTTAGAGTAGGAGATACTAGTGAAGAGTATAATACTTTAATAAATGATCTTAGGGCTGCACGTGCTGATATTATATCTAGATTTGTTGTGAAAGATTCTAATGGCAATCTTACTAATGCAATAGATTATAATATTAAAGTAACTCCTACACGTACATTAATACATAATGCAGTAGAAGGTATTAGTAAATATGCTCCTATTAATGATGCTAAGTTCAATAATATCTTACAGTTAAGTACTAACTTAGATGAAGAACTTGATAACTTTGGTTACAGCACTGGCGTAAGATCTGCTGAAACTATATATACTATACATGGGGATAATACTGGTTTTACTGGTACTACTTCAGGTGGTGTATATTATATTATAGCTGGCAACAAACGTTTATCAGGTAGACCGTTGCCATTAAAGATTAGCACAGTAAGTTATAATAACTTAGAAGAACTAGCTAATCTATTATCTACTATTGTGTTTAAGTCTGGGTTCTCAAGCTATGATAAGATAGGTAATACAGATCTTATTGGCTCTGACTTAATCAAGTTATTCTTGAATTATGGAGAAGCTACCCAAGTAAAAGATAATAGTGACATTAGTGATGCTGCTGCTAAAAACTTACGTAATAAGCAGTTATATGTAGATAACAGTGGTGTAGTAGGTAAATTAGTATATGGTAATAATAGCACCTCAATTGCTGGCTTAACATCAGACCAGAGAGATAAAGAGAGAAAAGCTTTTGTAGATTGGCTTATGAAAGAAGGTTCTATGCCCTTTAAGGTACCTTCAAAAAACAACGATGTTGTGTCAGTAGACATGAAGCTTAGAGATCTATTTCAAGGAAGACTAGCAAGTAGTGTAGAAAAAGCTAATGGTAGATTAGAATTAGTGCCTGGCGTAGTATTTACTAAAGATGACTTAGATCATTCTTTATTAGCATGGATGATTAAGAATGGTATGTTGAAATCTAATCTTAATACAGAGAGATACGAAAGACCTTTTGTTATTGCTGATGGTATTACTCAGGATGCTCCAACTAATATTCCTAATTCTACAGCTGTTCCAACAGTAAGTGAACCTCAAGTTGAACAACCTACAGTAGAAGAAAAACCAGCTCCTACTCGTAAACGTCGTACTTTCCGTGATCTCAATACATTTGGTGGTAGCGAAACTGAAGTAAGAGTAAACTTTACTCCCAATAAGACATATACTTCTAAAGAGAAGATGAATAAGGTTCAGGCACGTAATTTCTTAAAAGAGAAATTAGGTATGTCTGATGCTGAAATTGATATAATTGATGTAGCAGTATCTTCTGATATGCCAGCTACAGCATTATCTCATATGACACAAGATGCTATTCATCTTTACTCTAGTGATCCTGCTGGTGTTGAATATCATGAAGCATATCATAGGGTATCTCTGTTATTAATGTCTGAACAGCAGCGTAATAAGGTATATGATGCTTATAGGGCTTCTCATGAAAATATGAAAAATGCTTCTAACAAACAAGTTGAAGAAGCATTGGCTGAAGACTTTAGAAAGTATATGCTTGAAACTGTACCTTCTAAGGTTTATAGAATCACTAAATGGTTTAATAAGCTTATAGACTTTGTATATTCTTTAGTAGGTAGAATAAGACCTACAAGTATATTTAGGGGTATATATGAAGGTAAATATGCTAATGTACCTGTAACACAAGAAGCTAAGGATAGATTTATAGCAGCTTATGGTTATAGAGTTAATTTCACACAGCATGGTCATGAATTTCAGAATATCAAATCTCTTGATAGTTATTTTCAGGCTGTAGATTACTTTACTACATCTTATATTAGTCAGTCTATGACTACTGAAGATATAGTAGATGACTTATCTAGAATTAACATAGACTACAATGATATGAGAGAATTCTTAGAAGATCTTTCATATGATGAAGCCGCTACACCTGAACAGAGAGCTGCTGCTAAAGAACTGTTTGATAACTTTGATATATTCAAACAAGACGTACAAGCAAAATTAGCAGAACTAAGTTTGAAACAAATCAAGGAAGAACAAGAGTACGATGAAACAGAAGAACGTGATGGTGGTGAAATAGAAAAGGATAACTTTGATAAATATGATAAAGCATCTTATGAAGTATCTGTTTTACATAACATTAGACCTGCTGTTAAACTGTTCTTATCTTCTATTGAAGACCGTTTATATAATGCTGCTACTAAGACTTATACTAGGGATATTAATCCGGAAACAGGTATTCCACGTGTAACTCCATTTATGGCAGCTTGGCGTAGAATCGTAGATAAGTTATTTGATGAGGATAGTTATGGTGGATTAATCCGTAAATCTGCTCAGTTAGCTAAGACAGATCCTTTCTTTGCTTCTGTATATAATAGATTATCTAAGATAAAAGACTCTAACTTACAGACACAGATATTCCAAACTATTACTGGATTTAGACATAATTTCCTTACTGTAGGATATCAAGATGTGGGTACTAATGAGGTAATGTACATATCTAACTTAGGTGGTAGTGTAAATGTACGTAACGGTAAGCGTATTGTAAGTGACTGGAATAGAAATTTCTATAACAGTGAATTTATGATAACTGATGAACAGGGTAATAGAAAGCCTGATATGGCTAAACTTAAAGAATTAAGAGATGAACTTACTAAAGCTACAAATGAATTAGCAAAGTTAACAGATTCATCTACTAATGAAGATCTTAGTCAAGCACTATATAAATTATTAGATATTTATAACAGAATAGGTATATCTATTACTTATGACACTTTATTCCAAGCAATTGTAGATAAAGTATCAGCTATCAATTCTGTTAACAAGCCTACTATATTACAGGCAGCTAAAGACTTATTAACAAGTAATAGAGATGGTAGTTTAGCTAAAGCTATACCTGAAATATTACGTAGACCAGTAAAAGATAAACCATCTGACCGTATTAAACGTACTGCTGATGCTATATTTACTGGGGAAAATAGCATACTTAACTTAGCTATTGTACATTATCAATTGAATAACAATAACCTTGAAGAAAAGGTATTAGGTCCAAAAAACACTACAGTTTATCCTCTATCTAAACATAACTATATTACTCTAGAAATAAAGAAATTGAATAATGATAGATCTTATGTCAATAAACTGTTAAAGTGTCCTATCAATAGTTCTTCTATAGTTTATAATCAGTTAAAGAGTAATCCTAATACTCGTCTTACTGTAGGTACATTACTTAACATTACTGAGTATAACTCTGGTAATACAGGTACGGATTATCAATCTGCTCCTAAAGTAGAAACATTCATTTCTAAATTCACATTGTCTGAGAACGATATATTAGTACTCCCTACTATGTCTGATAAAAAGACATATATGCCTATACAGGGTCTTAGACTATTTAAAGACCGTACAATGGAGATTGTACCTTTGGATGGTGAACTCAGTATTAGGATGTCTAAAGATGTAATAGAGCAGTTCTATAAGTATTATAAGAGTGAATATGATGCTATACTACAGTATCGTAGAATGAAATTAGCAGAAGACCAAATAGACGATGCTAATAGACCTACTATGTACTTTGGTAAGAAAGGAAAGGATACTGGTAAAGGTGGTAAATTCCGTATTGCTCGTGGAGTATGGCATACTGATGAAAACGGTAATACTAACTATATAGACTTTAATAGCTTAAGTGATCAAGAATTAATGGATACTTTCAATAATGTTGCTCAATTGAAAGAAGATATTAATACTACTCTTATTCATAGAGCTGATGAACAGTTAAAGTATGTACAGAAATTAGGTTTAATTGAGCAAAAGAAATCAGGTTTATGGTCTAATAAGTTCTTACCTGTTTCGTCTATAAATGAAAGAAGTAATAACTATGCTAATACTTATGCTCAATTATCAGGTTCTCAGAATAAAATGCTAAGAGAGAACCTTGCTATTATGGATGCTATTTGGACATTTACTGTTAATCATTTTGTTTCAATGTTTGAAACAGAAAAGGTAATATACAAAGATGTAGCATTCTTTAAGAATTATCCAGATGTATCTAAACGTCTTGCTGGTACGCTATCAACTGGTGATAGACCTAGATTGGACTTTACAGATCCAAATCACATTATGAATAAAATACCTAGGTATAAGAATGGCAGATACAACGTGGCTGGTCTGAAAGATATCGAAACACATACTAATCAACCTAAAGAACTTTACAAAGCTATTTACAGAGCTTATGTAAGAGAACTTATGGAAAATGATGGTAATTATACTAAAGAATTCATAGACAATGTATTTGAATCTGATGATTTATTTAGTCATGAAGATATACCTCAGGCTATTAAAGATAAAGCTAAAACTAGTACAGAGCGAGATTTAAAACTATATGGTGATATTACTATGGATAAAGATGGTAATATTACTATAAATACAGAAGATAATCCTATTAACCAAGCAGATGCTTCTGTATATTGTTCTCCTACTATGTATAAAGCTATTCTTGCTACACAAGGCTTATTAGATGCTGAGACTGAAGCTGCTATTGATTACGTAGAAGAACATGCTGATGATCTTGGTGATGTACGTAAATATGTAAATACCCTAGCAGCAGTAATGTCACCAAAGAAGATGGTTTACTTTGGTAATGAAATACTTGAACCATTACAAGGTGAATTCATAAATATGCCTATCTTTAATAAGATGGCTATCTTCCCTCTGTTTAAAGTATTAGCAACTGGAGACTTAAAAGCACTGTATGATAGAATGAATGATACTACCAATCCTATTGATATGTTTACTACTAAATCGGCAGTAAAAGTAGGTAATATCGTTGAATATGATTTCTATACAGATACTTCTCAGTCTCAAATATCCGAAGAATTTACTAAGGATGAAAATGGTTCTTATAACAAACCTATTACATTTAGACAACAGAGTTTTGGTAACTTATTAAATCAGATGCCTATTGAAGCTCACGAAGCAGAAAAGCGTATGTTGGTAACACAGGCTATGAAAACTGTATATTCTAACATCAGACTTGATGGTGATTATTATTTACCAAATGGTAAAAAGCTATCTGGTCGTGAATTACGTGATTATGCTATGAGAGCTATTGATGACTTATCAGATAGAGGTTTAAATAGGCTTTTAAAGGATTTACACGCAGTTAAAAATGAAGATGGTACATTTACCTTCAAAGACTTACAAGGTATCTCAGATTCGCTTGTAAGAGACTTAATTGCAAGCAATACTGATTCTGATATAGTAAATCAAGTTGCATTGAATGAAAGAGGCGAGTTTAATGTACCTATTTCAGCATCACCATTATCAAAACAACTTGTAACTAAGTTAATATCTAAAGTAAATAAAGAGACTGTAGATATTAATTTACCTGGTGGTACATTTGTACAGATGTCTTCATTTGGTATGAAATCTATAGACAAACTTGGTCAAGCAGAAGCTAAACAAGACTATAGTAAATATATGGTAAATGAAGGTCGTAAGCTAATGCTTAAGAATGAAAATAACTCTATGGACTGTGTAATTAGTATTAACTTACTTAAGCACATTATACCTGGTTATGATAATATGTCATTCTTAGAGGCTAGACAATGGTTAATTGATAATCATATTATTGGTGATAATGCTTCACCTTCAAGTATGGCTTATCGTGTACCAACTCAGGGTATGTCTTCTATTGCTGCACTTACTATTAGGGATGTGGTAATGTCTCAAGCAGGGGATATTATAATATTACCTGATGAATTTACTGCAAGAACTGGTTCTGACTTCGATATTGATAAACTGTTCTTAACCCGTTATAACTATACTACAAAACGTTCTAATAAACTTGGTAGAAACGCTACAAATATTGAAAAAGAAAATGCTTTAAAAGGGTATGATGCTTGGGCTGATGAAGTATTAGCGATTCGTAATGGAGAACCTGTTACAAGGAGAAACTCAATGAAGGCTTCTGAAGCTATAAATGAATATTTAGAAAGTAAGAACTCTAATGTACGTTATGATACTACAGATGGTAATTATAAGGTATATGAATATGTAACAGCTAAGACTGAGTATAACTTTGATAAACCTATGTCAGAGAATAGTCAGGGAGCAGTAGAGAACTTGCTTATTGATACCTTTATGGCTTCATTGCTTGATCCTAAGAATGTACACGATACTACCAGACCTCTTGACGTACCTGTAAATATCATGAAGAAGGGTATTGTAGAAGTATATTTCCCAGATGTTAAGAATAATCAAGCTCTATTTGAATACACAGAAGCATATCAGGATAATTTAAAACAAGACTTTGCTGATAGTAAATCAGGTATTGGTCCTTTTGCTTTGAATAACCCTCATCATGTATTAGGTCAATTAGTAGAGTTAGTAATGCAAGCACCAGAGTATATGCCTAAATTTGGTAATTTGCATAGAGTGTCTGGTGTAGATGATATTCATATCCTTGACTGGTTGTCTGCATTGATTAGTGCTCACGTAGACGTTGCTAAAGATAACTATATTATTAAACTGAATGTAAATACATTTACTTATAATGTTACTAACTTATTGCTAAGAAGTGGTGCTGGTAAGAACACCATGTATTTTGTATCCCAAGAGATAATGAAACGCATGGCACAGGATTACATTCAGAGTAAAGGTACTTATGCTATCGATTCTACTAAATCATTCCAGAGTAGGTATAATGAGAAAGAGAAAGCTATTCTTGAAGAGTTTACTAAGAAAGCTAATCAAGCTGCCACTAATAAAATTCAGAGAGATGCTATAACAAATCTTTTAAATAATGATAAACTTAGTTGCGATGAATTATTTGAAATACCTGAAGCTGGTAAGTTAGGTTATCTTGAGAATCTATTGCGTAAAGCCAATGAGAAAGAAAAAGATTTTGACTATTACTATGGACAACTTCTTGTATATAAGATGTATAAACAGATAGATCCTATGGCTAGAGCCTTATCAGATCTCGTTAAAGCATCACAGGTTGATACTAAGAAGTTTGGTAAAAATGCTATAGAAATGCGTCAATTCTTAGATAAAATAGCTGATGTACAGTCATCCCCTTACTTTACTCCAGAAATGATAGATAAGTTCTATAAAGATACATTCTTACAAAAGAAGATTGACAATAGTATTATATTTACTTTAAATCTATTAGGTAATATAAATATCCAGAGTAAAGATAAATATTATAATAAGTTTAAATCTTTTGTTAATGCAAGTGGGTTAGCAACTATATCTAATAAACAAGCTATTACTGCTATTACCAATGCTATAGACTCTTTCTGGAGATCAACGGCTTTATATGCTGACTCTTCGAGTCCACTTATTAATAGTATGAGAGAGCTTAATAGACTGTTTATTGGTACCGATAGTATAGCTAAGAGATTAAATAGACTGAAAAAGGATATACTTGCTGATAAAGCTAATAATGGTAATAAGTATCCTATGATATCTGTTACTAATGGTAGAATTAGTAACCTATTCCTTAACAGTATAACAGGTGTTACAGATACTACTAATAAAGGTATAGACTATATTCGTCTTGACTATTCTGATGATATTAATTCTAATGCGAGTAGACAAATACGTGAATACTGGCAAGAGTTATTAGATAGTAATGTACCAGAATTACATGATTTTGCATATGATTTAATTCGCTATGCAGTGTTTAGCGGTACAGGTATCAAACATCTTAATTCACTATTTGACTTTATTCCGCAAAGAGCTTTAGAAGAAATAGGTTACTTTGATGCAGTACGCAATATAGAAGATGATACTGTAGATTTTGATCTCTTATTTACTAAGGAAGATATAGATGAAATCTATCGTAATAACTGGCAGAATGATACATTAGTACCTACTGTAAATTTAACAAGGAAAGGTATATATAAACTTACTGCTGTTGTTAGAGGCAAGTTAACCAATGTTGCCTTTAAAGGTTCTGATAAACGAGCTTTATGTAAGAATTTAGAAGGTATATCTATTTATCATCCTTATGTTAAGGTAAGAAATAATAGGTCTACTGGTAATTTTGATTTATATAAGTATATCGGTACTTTTGTAAAGGATGATGGCAAACAGATTATTGAAAAGCCTGTATACATACTTGTTAATAAGAAAGGGTACAGAGAAGGTGGTAAAGGTATGGTAACAGAATATTTAAGTAAATGGGTAGTTGGTGAAACAGCATCAAGATACTCTATAATACCTGGCAACAATGTTGCTCCTAGTTATTCAAATTATGGTGGTAATTTCTTAGAAGATGTACCAGAACTGATTAACAACAATGTTATACCTAAACTTAATTCTCAAACCAATGATGTTACTAAAGCTGGGTTAGATGGTGTATTCCATCCAGCAAGTAGTATAGATTATATGTTTGGTCTTGATGGTAATAATAATGATGTCAGATATCAATTGAATGAGGAAATGAGTGAAGATGGTGAAGTAGAACAAGCATCTGAAGTTAGACCTACTACAGAGGGACAATCTACAGAAACTACTAGTGATTTTAATGATAAAAATGAATTTCCTACTGATGAAATGAATCATTGTATTAAAAGTTAATCATATATGAGTATAATTTGTCCTAATTTAAAAAACGAAGAAGTTGCAAGAGAATTTGAAGAATTAAAAAATGCAACTAGTGAAGCAGCGGCTTATCATATATGGTCGCTTAACAATGGTAATAGCATAGATAAGGCTCCCAATGGGGAGCCATCTAAGCTATTTTCAGACCTTTTAGAGCATTATAATGGTGACAGGGTAGCTGCTATTCAAGCTAAAGCTAGAACTTACTCTAATAGCTTTAGAGACTGGTTTGGTGATTGGACCAATACTATAAAACCTGGTAATATTATTTTTGGTCATCCTGCAATTGGTAAAACATACTCTTTAGAATCTGGTAAATATAAAGATAAACTAATTGACTGGGATGAAGAATTTAATACAAAAAGAGATAAGTGGATTGAAGACCATTCAAATACAGTCAAAGGCACTCCGGAATATAAAAAAGCCAGAAACGAATATCTAATTTATCCAGAAAGACATCCAGATTATGTAGAATTTATTAAATCAGAATGGGAAAGAGTAAAAAATAAAGTCAAAAAAGAAGGTAAAATATTATTTGCTTCTCCACATAATTTACTTAAAATGTTTCCACAAGATTTTAATAGAATTATAAATTTAAAAGATGATGACTTTATAAAAAGAAATATTGGAAGAGGTGGAAAAGAAAAAGAATCTAAATTATGGAAAGAAGGAATAAATGAAACAATTTCAAATACTACAGGGATACCTGTAGAATATTTAAATGAAAATCAATATTTTGAGGATTATTTAAATAAACATCTTGGTATATCCAAAGTAGTAGATGAGAATGGGGAACCTTTAGTAGTATACCATCATAGTAGTGATAATATTACTGATTTTAGTGTTTACCCATCAAAAAGGTACTATGGCAGTTATTTTTCTTTAATTCCTTACAAAGAATATGGCGTAAATCAAACTGTTAATTTTTTGTCTATAAAAAATCCATATGTTACTGACGTAGAAGAAACAATGGAGTTTGGTAAAACCAAAGAATTAACTGATTATATAGCAAATAAGCATGTAGACTCATTATACGATGGTATGATAGGATTAAACAATTTGCTGCCAGAAGATGTAAAGACTTTTTCTAATCCTAAAGAAATATTAGAAATTGTTACTTTTAATCCAAACCAAGTTAAATCAATAGATAATCAAGGTACATTCTCTACTCAGGATAATAACATATATCTAGCAGATAGTAACTCAGAAAATATAAGTCAATTAGAATCTATGCAATCTTATAGTAATAGTAAAGAGCTATTTGATAATATGGATTCTGAAATGGCTACTGTACTCAATGATGTTGCTAATAAAATAGGTATGCAACCTGTATCTATTGAATATACAGATAGACCATTAAATGAGATATATCCTGAAGCTACTTATTGGACGCCTGCTATATACGATAGAAATACAAATAAGATTGTAGTAAATACCACTGGTGATTTTAGTAGATATGGTTCATTAGAAAATGTATTACTACATGAAATAGCACATGCTATTACTCTAGACTCTTTGGCAGCAGATACAGAAGCAGCTAATGAACTTAGAGCTATACAGAAAGAATATGCTGCTACTCATGAAGACCATGCTAGTAAGAATGTATATGAGTTCGCAGCTGAGTTGTTCTCTAATCCTGAAGTAATCCACAATATGCAGGACTTCCCTGCACCTACTGGTAAAAAGACTATACTACAAAAGTTAATGGATTGGTTTAAGAGATTGTTTGGTAAGAATACTACTCATGAGAATCTTATAAACAAAATAGTAGAAAATGTAATTGAATACAATGCTTATCAAACATTAGAGCATAATGAAAATACTGATGATTATATACCTTTAGCGTTACCTGCTGCAAGTAAACGTGAAGAGATTGCTGCTACTAAGTTGATGTCTACTTTTGATTCCATAGTAAAGACATTAGAAATACGTACTCAATCTATGCAGTATAACCCTATTGATGATTCATTTGATAGAAGAGAAACTGTTAGAAATACAAGTGTTTTTAATAGATTGTATAATCTTTCTAATACTGTAAAGAATATTACTGACCCTAATAGTATGCTTGATGTACTTAATGGTAGTATTGAATACATGAATAGTGTAATAGACTCATTAGCTGAAGCAGAGAAAGTTCTTGATAATATCAATGAGAAGATTGAGAATGCTAAAACTATGGGAGATGAAGCAGCTACTAATAAGTATAGAGTAGCACTAGATAACTTTGGTGCTGAATATTTATATCCTCATGAAGCTAACTTGAATAATCTATATGAGACAGTATTCTCACAGGAGTTTAATGATGCTATATACGAATCACTACTTGGTACTAATGTATTTAATGATATTAGACAGACTTTAAATGCTTTAAGAGCTGAGTTTAGTTCAATTAAGATGGATAGTAGAAATAATATTGGTTGGAAGTATAAAAACACAGTTATTAGAACTCTTACTAACTTCTTAAAAGGTGAAATGGAAGAAGCGAACGATCCTCGTATAGAAAGTGCACTAATGAACTGGTTAAGTTTTGATTCTGACATCTCGGCTTATCATAAGTATGCAGGTTTACCAAATAGTACAAATAATATTGTTATTTCTTCTGTTAGAAAGGTTATAGGTGATGTAAACAATGAAGTTCATAAGAAAGTATATCACAAGTATGCTGAACTTATGGGTTTAGCTGCTGCTACAAGAGATCACCTATTGCTGTTTGAAAGAAACTCTAAAGGTAAAAAAACAGGTTATATCATTAGAGATAGAAAGTATGGTGAATATCAAAATGATAAGTATAATTGGCGTAAGAAATGGTTAAAAGACCATAAATTAGCTAGTGTAGATGAGTTGAAACTTGATCAAAATCTATGGTTAGAATATCAGAGAGCCTATAATGACTGGAAATCTAAACATGCTGAAAGAAAATATACTCCTGAGTTCTACGATATATTTGCTAATCTTAGCATAGAAGCTAATCAAGCATTATCCGAAGTAAATATAGATATTGATAATTTACTTAAGCCTTATTTAGATAATGTTACTAAGAAACCTAGATTCGAAAATATGTCTCAAGATGATTATGATAAATATCAAAGATTACTTGAAAAGAAAAGGAATTTAGCTAACCCATATGATGCTCTTACAGGCGAAATAAAGCCAGAAGATAGCGTAGAGTATAAGATAGCTATGGAACTTACAGAAGCTTATGAAAAGCTCCGTAAAGGGCTTAAATCAAAGGCTAATATGGCTGCTTTCATGGCTGAGATGGAGAAAATGAGGGAAATAGAAGGATATACTCCTGATGGTAGATATACGCTGTATGAGGCTTGGTTAGAAAGAAATACGAGATGGGAATATACTCCAGAATTTGAAGCTCTTGTATCTAAACAGAATAAGAAAGATTACGGAGAGATATATGACAGATTATATCAAGCAAGAACTAATCTCTTAAAACTTTACAGAACCGATAGATACGAAGTAGATTATATTCGTATGCCACAAGAAGTAAAAGAGAAGATTAGAGAACTTGATATAGCTATGTATAGGATACGTCGTAAATCAGGTAAGTTAGGTGGTGGTAGAAGACTGTTTAAGTCTGAACTTAGTGATATAGCTAAAGATAATGGTGGTAAAGATGCAGTATCTCCTGATGATATATGGGTAGATGATAAAGGTGTCAAGCATTACTTCTCTTATATGACCACAGTAAAACCAATAAATGATAAGTACATGCATAGAGTACCTAATAATAATTGGGCTGAGACATCTGAAGAATCTGCTTTCTATAATCCTAATTATGATCCTACTATACCTGAAGCGGAACAGCCTAAATTAGAGTTATATGATAACAGAAAAGATTATAATGCTGTTATGAGAAACACTAATTTATCTAAGCTTAGACAGGCTTTAATAGATACCATAGGAGAAACTAATGCTAAATTAACTCATACCAATTATCGTAATGATTACAAGTTACCACAGATACCTGGTACTATATGGAACTATATAAGTGGTAAAGGTTTAGTTACTGGAGTTAGAGATTATATGTTAGATGCTTTTGCTATTACTCCAGATGATGAATTACATGGTGTAAAGAATAAAGTAAGACCTAATGGTACTGAAATTAATATTATGCCTACTCAGTATACTACTATGTTAGCAGATCCTTCTGTAGGTACTAATGACTTAGTTGGAGCAGTAATGCGTTATTATAGAATGGGGTGTAACTATGAAGCTAAAAAGAAAGTAGCTCCACAATTGAATCTGTTAGATGAAACTATTAAGAAAGAAGGTAAAGTAGTAAAGAGTCAGAATACTGTATCTGCAGCAAATTCTAATCTTAGTTATGTAATACATAAGTATATTTCTTATCATTTATATGGTAGACGTACTACATTGCCTGAGATTACTATAGGTAATCATCGTATTTCATTAGATAAGATTTTTAGACATTTTGCTACATGGGGTAGAGATATAGGTCTATCTTGGAATTTACGTTCAGCTATATCTGGTGGTGTTTCTGCATGGTCTTTTTATGCTGCTGATGCCTATATTAATAGGCATATGAATGTCCGTGATTTTACTCTGGGTAATGCGGAATTAGCTAAAGAATTGCTCACACTTAAGACTTTAAGACAGCTTGGTAAGAATATGGGAGATAGTGATTTAATATCTATGCTTGAATATAATGGGCTAACGTTTAATCAAGAAGAAGATATGTCTAACACTAATAGGTGGAGAGTTGGTAGAATGGTAACAAGAATTGTAGAACCATATTCTGCATTTAAAATGATGTCTTTCTTACCTAACTCTATATTTATGAGAGGTATCTATAACAATTATAGATTACTCGAATTAGAAGATGGTAGTAAGCATTTTATTTCTGAGAATGATTTTCTTTATAACCATTTTCCTGAACAGTCTATAGAAGAAAAAAGAGCTATCTATAATTCTACTAAAACTACCTTATGGTCAGCATATGATAAGAAAGGTGGAGTTAAGATAAAACCAGAGTATAAGAAGTATGTGACTAAAGAGTTAGAGAATGAGATAAGTGATAAATTAGGTAATATATCAAGTCATGCAGAAGGTATGGTTGAAAATGCTGATAAATCCGGTGTACATTTACATACTGCACTTTCTACTATACTGATGTTCCGTGCTTTTCTACCGAAAAATATAGAAAACACATGGAATCCAGCATATTGGAATTACCAAACAAAAGAACTTGCTATAGGTACAGCAATGGCTTATTGGTATGGATGGCTTTATGGAGCTAATAACTGGGGTATAAAAGCAATAAGAGCTCTTACATTTAGAAACAAGGAAAAAGATATATCTGAATTATCAGATAGATTTAATGTTAGTGAGAGTTATACAAGGAAGCAGATTGAAACTTATGCTAAAAGGTTTAATGCTCAAGTATTTACTTATATATTCTGGCTTACTTTATTTAATGCTTTAGGCATGATAGGTAGTACAGGACCTGATGATGATTATTGGTATCAAAATGTCCTTATGCTTGAATTAAAGAAGATTTCACTTGAATCTGGTTCAAGATATAATGTTATGGATATTGCTGATATATTTAACTCAGTATCTCCATTACTACAGACTGTAGAGGATATAGGTACTGCTTTTGGTCCTTGGTCTTACTTCAAAGAAAGGAAATATAAGAAGATCAAGAAAGGAGCTTTTAAAGGTCTATATGGTTGGCAAAGAGACTTTATTAAAGTTATTCCTTGGCTTAATGCTTATTATAATATGAAGAATCCAGGAGAAAAATTACGAGACTTACAGAATCGTATTGGTGGATAAACAAAAAGGGGAGCGTTTCACAACGGTCCCCTTTCTTTTTACAATTAATATTAAAACAACTAAATTACAGCGATTATTCAAAGTAACTCATGTCTTCTAAACACGGGCTAATCTGAATATTTATATCTTGTTCCTCAATGTGATTGAGTGTAAATACTTCATTCTTACTTTCTAAGTTTACATCTTCAAATACTATCATGGTTCTATCGGTTTTATTAGAGTCAATTGAATATACCGAAGTAAAGATAAAGATTTGTTTCTTTACTTCATCTGATAGTAAGTGATAATACTTATTCTCTACCAGTGATATCAATCTTCTCTGCGTTGGGTTTATTCGGAGAATAAATACTGTATGATAATCTATTTCTCCTTTATAACGATACTTACCTATAAATAGTTTGTGATTACTAACTTTTTGTACCATATTTGTATACTCAAGGTATGATAGACCTTTATAATCAATATAGATATTATTATCTTTTATCCAATATTTTGTATACTTATATAATACAAGATTTACATATGAAGCATTAAAGAATAGAGCTATCACAGCATTCATCGTATATCTCTGATCCATCTCCCTCATAGTAATTACGAGAGTAATCCCATAAATTGTTCTGTTTATGCCAACAGATTTGTTCGATAGTATCTGATATTAATGTAAGCTTTGCTTCAATAGATTCTGGTGTAAACTTAAATACTTTTACTTCATAATTATTGTTACTTTGTATAGCAATAATATATGTTTCATAAGTATATTCAGCAATATCTTTTTCTAATTCGTACTTAAAGTACCAGTGAATAGCTAACCAATAATAGGCTAATTGCCTACGATAGTCATACTCTTCTATAGAGTGCTTAAAATTGTTTACATCAGCAGTAGTTTTTAAGTCTACTAAGATAATCTTCTTTTCTGTATGATCGATTATTAATCTATCTAACAAAGACTTACATGATAGCTGATAGTTTTGGAAAGTTTTTGGAAATTCCCAATTTATGTGAAACTCATTGTTTTGTTCACACGTACTTGGTAAGTTATATAGTAATTCGTTTGCCTTCTTATGCTTCTCAAGATTACTCTTGATTGTTTTCAGCATATGAAGATCTGCAAATGATATTACTTTCATCTCAGTTTGCCTCTCAGTCTTAAGATATTCAATATAGTTCTCTAGCTTTTTAGCCATTTCTTTGGCTTCTAAGAGCACTTTATCATTGCTCTTACCTTTTGTACTATAAGCAGCTGAATAAGCCTTTATAAGGGCTAAATCAGGGTCTATTTCTACAGTACCAACTAGATTCTCAGCAAATAATTGTTGCTGTTTACTACTTGGAGTATCAAAGTCTAATATCCGATAATGAGCCCAGAATTCATCTGGTTGGAGTATGTACATATGTATCATAGTTCCTTTATCTAAATAACTAGCTTTAAGACTTTCAGCGGTTCCGTCTAACGTATCTTTCAAGCATCTTGGGCCCTTTTTTATAAAGATCCCTAAATTACTATTAGAGATACGCGTCATATCTTCATAATAAGGTATACTTAAATCCATAATCAACCGTCTTCATCGTCATCATTGTTTTCTTCTTCTAATCCTATAAAGGTAAATTCTCTTTTCGGACCAAAATCAATAATGAGATCAAAATTCAAAGTGTTAGTTTTCATAGGCTTTTATCTTCTTTATACATTCTTCTGTCTCCTTATGATTGTGTACTATGAAAAGCATATATTTCTTATCTAAATTATTTAATTTCAGATAATACATAAATAGCTTCCATTTATAAGGAAACACATCATTCGGCCTACCTTTTGCTTCGATTATAAAGTTATTACCAACAAAATCTGGAGTATAAGTCATAGGCCGAATTTTTTTATCTTGAAACTGAAATGAAGGTACAAGTTCAAACTTGATAGGTTCATATTCAGCTTTTAATTTCTCTTCTTTAAGTCTAGAGTAAACATAACCTTCTAATTTACTCTTGAATGATATTCCGTCTATCTGAACTGGAGTTGCATTCTTGACTTTCTTGTTTACTGAGTTTTTCTTCTTCTTTATCATGCATATACGATTTAAATATAAACATGAACGTAGTAAGATTTACTATGTTGCTGATAGTACAGCATAAGAAGCAGAAACATATTAATTCAAAAATACTACAGGTTAACGTAGTATTAAGTATATCTAAACTCATGATTGTTCTTTTTCAAGCTTATCTACCATTTCAGACAGTTCCTTTTTTAATTCTTTAAGTTCTTTAATTTTATCATCTAAGCGTTTTTCACTTGAATCTGCTTGATAATTAAAGAAACGATTGATTTTAATATATGTTTCTTTATCAAAGAAATGCATAATAATACCAAAGAATACTGAGATTAATAGAAAAAGAACTGACGGAATTGCAAACAACCAAGAAATTGCTGTACAAATACCGTTTTTAGCTTTAATTAGAAAATTCTTCATATTTTTTTAATGTTTGGTTTAGCCATTCGCGAATTGCTTCAAAACTATTATTTTTTATAGCATCGCTAATATCTTTACTTTTAAACTTTTTATGCACTAGAAAGCAATTTAAGCCTGTTTTAAGGCTTATTTTGCGCATATTTTTAACACCAGGAGCATCTCTATCAAAGCATATTAAAATATGCTTAAAACGCTTCTTTAACACCTCTAAGGCATTATCTGGTATAAATGTAGATTCAGAAGAGGGAGATATTGCATTATATCCTAATTCTTTAAGACACATTACATCTTTCATAGACTTAGTAATAATCAATAAATTACCTTTTTCAGGTAATTGAGCATAACCTTGTATATCATACTCTGTTAAATTATTACGCCACTTAGTATATTTATCTGCTAATGGTCTATAAATTTTGAAATGATCATATACTTTATAGGCATACATAGGATTTTCATCCTTATATATACCTTTTACTATACCATTACATAAATAATATTTAATACTATTTACATTGTATAGCTTTAAAGTATTTATAGATATATGAAACTGTGACCAGTAATTTTTGTCAGTTTCTGTAAAATCTTGTCTTACTACACCTATTACAGTTTCCTCAGTAGGTTTTTGTTCTTTAGTACTCTTTAAAACAGTATTATTTTTTATATTAAGGTCTTTGACTATCTGGTTTAATGTATCATTATAGTTAGTAATACCAGTAAATTCTTGTACAAATTTAATAACATCACCACATAAACCATTGCCATGATCTTTAAACAATAATTTACCTGTCTTTTTACTTTGGAATATACCAAATGAGGGATTCTTATCCTCTCTAAAAGGACTATTGTAAATATAACCTATTTTAAATTGTCCTAAATAACGAGCATATATATCATATTCTGATACTCTTGATAAAATATAATCAAGTGTTATTGCTTTTGCCTTATTTGCTCTTCTTGAATCATACATATGCTACAGTTTTAATAGTGGGAGTAGCGGACTCGAACCGCTCCATAGGTATAAACCTGGTCCATTCACACATCTTCGTATCTATTCATTATTAATAGATTGTGTTTACTCCCTTTGTTTTTAAAAACAATTGTAACGAGGGGGGATTCGAACCCCCAGATAAGTTTCCTTATCGCCAATTTAACGATTCCACACTCTTTTCAAGTTTGCCTTCTCCATGCCAGTGGTGTCCGCTCATTACTGAGCAATCGTTAATCTTCGTCCCCATGCTCTTTGTCGAAGAGTTTTGTAATTTGCTCAATCTTTTGATTGGCTGAATTTTCATCAAGACATTGTCCTGATGTAATCCAAATATCTTCTTTAGTCTCCTTATGTTTAGCAGCTATAGAATGGCCTAAACCACTCCTACATTGAAATTTTGCTGTCCAAAACTTAAATATATGATATCTAAACATCCAAGGAGAGATACAAGTAAGAATTTGAGGTAGTATCAGTGGATCTTCTGCTTTTTTAATGATTACCTCAGTAATAAGATACTCTAATTGTTCACCTTTGAATCGACCTAAATCTGCAACCTCAGCAAACGCAGAAATTTCTACACGATACCCTTGTTGTTCAAGGTAATCTGCTAATTTAATAGCCGTATAGGACTTGTAAAGCATATCTCCTGCTGTTACCATCCAGTTTTCACCTATCCCAATATGTAATCGTATAAATTTACCATTTTTATTACCTAATTTCTTTACTCGCTTTTTAAGGCAAGGTAGCCCTTCAAGAAAACGATCGTAATCAAGTTCATCACCATCGTTTTCATCCCATTTATAGGATTTTCCAGAGCCACCTAATTGCATCTCTTGAGTTAAAGACTCAAGTTTGTCTAAGCCTTTATTATAGAAATATTTTGCTTTTTGTATTTCCTCAAGAGATAAACCTTTCCAACCTGGGTCATCTTCATTACAAATTTCATCATAATGACCTTTAGTCCCAGTATCTTCGACAATTTCACACTCCGTGTAAAACTTTTCGAGAGAATCAAAATGTACAATCAATTTTTTACCCATACTTCACATAATTTATCCAAAAAATACTTTAGTTCTTCCAGAAGAATCTAATTCTTTACTCTCTGTAATTCGTTCTTTATTCTCTGGAGTAAAGAACTTCTTGACCATTTCCCTTTCGGTATCAGTCCAGTTACAGATTAGCATGTCCTTCCAATTTTTGAAATAAGCCTTCTTCATACGGGTACCAGATTGAATCATACGCGTAGACGCAATACGACGTATGTTACAAGCTTTGATACACTCACGAAGTTTCCAAACGTAGTTTACTACATCAACATCATATTGACTTTCGTAATCTACAGAATAGTCAACTTCTATAATGCCTCCGATGAATCGGTCAATAGTAGATGCGTCTAATTGATTGTTAGCCACATACTGTCGACTCGCACCACTGCCAAATGTATTAGAAGTAGCAATGATGATACACTCGGGGTTACGACTAACTAAACCAGTAGTAGTCTCTATCTCATCGTTAGCAAGAGCGGCATTTAGGACTTGACCTACCGCAGGGTCTAATGCTGTCATCTCATCAATCAAGATAATAGATGGCTTTGCGTAGTATTCAGCAAACTTTGTGCTTTCTCGAGTAGGATATTTATATCCAAGGAACTCTGTAGCAGATGTTCCAATACCACAAGATATACACAAGTAAGGTAAATTCAGTTCTTTTGCAGTCATACGAGCCATAGTAGATTTACCACAGCCTGCAGGACCTACCATCCAGATGTTACGCATACCTGCTTCAATAAGCCTTTTAAGCTGTTCGTGAGGCTGAAGTTTAGACATATCTATCATCTTTGCTTCTTCTTCAGCTTTACGCTTCTTTTCCTCTTCTTCAGCTTTAAGCTTTTCAGCAAGTTTTCGTAGTTTCTCCTGATGTTCACCAGGATTCTGCATATTTATGCCACCAGGAGAAGTTTTATATTTTTCTCCTTGAGGATTTTCTACAGTAAAACTAGTATTTCCGGTAGCTTCATTTTTTTCCTTTTTGATTACTTTCCAATAATCAATAGGTTTATATCTAGACTTTTTACCATCTTCATTCTTTTTAGTAGTGGTAATACTACCAAAGAACTGGTCTCCAACTTCAAGTTCTTTTGGTTTTGTCTTAGAAGTTAAAAAATCACTTGATGGTTCTTGTAATGCTTCACTTGCTTTTTTACTTGTTTTTTTTACTTGACTTTCTAATGTTTTCTGTAACATAGTAAGAAAACCACTAGATACATCATAACCACCTGTTTTTACCTTAGGAGTTGCACCTGAATCTTTTTTATCTACAAGTGTTGCTTTGATTGTTTCGTCTATAGTTTGATAATCTAACATATTGATTCGTTTTAAAGTTAATAAAAAGGGAGGATAACTTTTGTTACCCCCCCTAATTTCTATATTGGTATGCCTAAAACGGCAAATCATCAACATTATTCTGTTGTGATGTATTATCTAATGTTCCATTTACTACCTGAAAAGGATTAGCTGTAGAAGATTCTGTATCAGCTACTACTGGTTTTTCAAATAAGTCAATACCTAATTTAACGATAACAGATTTGCCTTCATTTACTGTAGACATCGGTTCGATAAATGTATACTTTGCATACTGTGGTAAAGAAATATAGCCAGTTTTACTATATACAGCTTTAATACGAACAGGAGTCGTCTTAACTTTTTCAGTAGATAACTTATCAATTACCCACTGTGCGTATTCTTTAAATCCGCCTTCTTCTTCGTACTGGAGTTCTTCTTCCTTATAATAACAAATAAGGATTTCTTTAATTCTTTCCCACTGATTATCTACTTTAGCATAGAATATATCATCAGGAAGATTTTCTCCTGTACTTGTTGTGCGACGTGGTTCCCATTCTGTATGAGTCATAGTTCTGTTATCTTTAACAAACTTAAACTCAATAAAATTTCTACCTTGTACTGATGTACCATATCGTACTCCTGTAAGAAATACATCATCATGGATACCAGCAGACAAAAATGCTACATCCTTCTTTTCAATTTGTTTTGCTCTACTTGAACTATACATACTATTCTTAATTTTTAGTTAGGCAAATATATTTTATTCCAATCAGTAGTTATTTTGCCAGATTCGTCACTTTCTGCAATAACAACTGTTTTACCTCTAAGATGAGGTGCTCTCGCTTCTACTATATTATTCTCTCCACCTTGAAAAGATATGAGAGTTTGGTTTTTCTTTCTATAAACATATCCAATAGCATCTGCTTCACCACAGATGATATCACTTAGTCTACCAGCTAAATCTAACTGCATTTCAGAAAGTTCTTCACCTTCTTTATTGACTAATTTATCTTTAGTATGACCTACTAAGATAAATTCTTCGCATAATTCGCGAAACATATCGATAACTTTTCTTACAGCTTGTCTGATATAAAACCAGCCAGCGCCATTAGGCAACATACGAACATCACCTCTATAGGATTTACCCATTGGAGTCTGATTATCATTATATTCTATACAATTCGCTACATTGTATACGTTCTCTTATGAACTGCTATATATCACTATATAGATTAGACTATATCATTCTCTTTTACTTTTGTATTAAGAGATTCCCCTTTTCCATCTGCAATCGCTTCAGATGTACTCTCTTTCGAGATAGTCGTTGAACTTTTATTATAAAAATTTTTTACTTTATTAAGAAATATATTTAGATCATATTTATTTTTCATACGATTACAAATAAAACAACACGGTACACAATTATTAATAGTATAATCTTCTTTAGAATTTACTCTATCTATTCCATTAGCATGAGGACAATTACAATAAAAACATGGTTTATTTAAAAAGTCTTCAATTTGTTCATCTGTTAATTCTACTTTGTAGTTTCTAATTTTAGCATTACTCTTAATAGAATTAATTCGATCTCTAATAGGTTTTCTTTCTATTGTGTTCCATTTTTTATAAGCTATTTCTCTTTGTAAATCATTGATACAATGTGTACAAGATTTTGGAGAATATTTACCTTTTCCAAATCTATCTGCTCTTACTATAGTTTTAGAGCCACATCTATTACATTTACATTTAAAATAACTTCTTTTTATTTGTTTTATTTTATCATATTCTTCATGATCTAAATCTAATACAGTTAATACTCCATAAGTATTTCCTATATATTTCTTTAAAGTTTCAATTTTCATAACACTTAGCTTCTGATTGTCTTACCATTTGCTAACGATAGTTATGGGTAAGATGTTCCAGAAATTAAGGGAATTTTTCGATAACTATTTCTAGTTAAAGCTGCATAAATTTACAGAGTAAGAGCATAACTTAACGTCATCTCTTCTAAGCGTGTTGCATTATCGATAGTAATGTGTTTATAAAAGAAGCCATTACACTCTTTGTTCTTTTGACGAATTGCAGCTGCAATTTCGCCTAAATCTGCTACATTACGAGCTTGAACACTAAGTGCATCTAAGAACTGAGAACCACCTTCAAGGTCAATGATTAGATTATTCTCTAGTTCACTTACTATAGTAGTTTTGCCTGATTTAGGTTTGCCAAAAATAATAAGGAATCTTGGATTAGATACCTTAGCTTTTACTTTTTCAGTAGGTAATACTATCATAAATTATGATTTTATTACTTACATAGTATGATAATGTTTGTCAAGTTTTGAAAATTTCTGAGATAGTAAGTTTGTTAATATTATATTGCAAAAACGTTAACAATAGTAATTGAAACATTAATAATTGTTGTACGAGTTTCTCGTGATAACGAGCGAAAATAGTCGCGATTTGCATAGGTCGGAATTACAACATCTCCGATCTGTACAAAATCACCAAAAAAGTTAGCCGGGATGCCGTTAACAAGAGCATCATAGCTTTCTTCTCCACGATAATTCCGATATGCTTTCATTGCGTTAATTGCACGCTGCCATGCTTCGAATGCGTCAAGATCACGCTGAATTTTCTTAAAGCGATAAGCTGCGTCATACAAAGAACTCTTGTTTGTTTTCAAACTAAAAGGAAGAGTATAAACAAAATCTTCCGTATTACTCGTTCGCCGATCCAGAAAGGAACTTTTAAAATACGGTACAAAACTTGTAGCTTTGTCAAAAAGATTCTGCGTATAAGCACTATAATTAGAATTCTTATTAGAATTATTCAAAGAGATAATAAAATCTTTCATGTCAGTCTATTTTTTAAATTTAACTAATCGGTAGGATTAGCTTCTGCTTGTCTATCTATTTCAATAATGTTATTGTGTGCTAGGTCGTTTTCAAAATCTAAAATTGCTAATTGACCTTCACGATTCTTTAGAATGTGAATATAGATCTTATTTTGTACTGGTAATCGATGAGGACCATATATAGTAAAGCCTAAAGTTTCTGGACGGGCTATTACTAACACAACATCACTACCTTGAAAAATAGCATCAGCAGATGAAATGTCACTTCTCATAGGATAGTGACAGGATGGGTTATTAATTCGATCAGGAGACTCAATGTTCCTATTCATTTGAGAGAGCTGAATTATTGTAGTGCAACCTACCTTCTTTGCATTAATAAAACAGTTCTGTAAATCTCTAATAATAGATAAAGCATTCTCTTCGCTTTTTCCGCGTACTAAGAGAGTGTGGTCAAGTACTATTACTAACCATTTATCTTTTGCCATTTCCTCTTGAAATTTAGCTATTGTAGCAGCTATTTGAGCTACATTTGCAGCTGTATCTACATAGTAGATAGGATATTTAGATAAGTCATTTGCAACCGCTTCTATAGTTTCAAACTCAGTATCTGAAATATCTCCTTCACCGCTATATAAGGTATTAGTAGTAACACCTAATTTACCGCTTATTTTTCTACCTACTTGTCGGCTTGAAAGCATTTCAAATGAAAAAGATAAGATAATAATATCTTTATTAGGATTTAAACTACAAAAATCATTTTCTAACATGCTCGCAAATGCTGATTTACCAGATCCTGATGCTCCTACTATAGTGTAAATAGTACCAGGTTCTATACTACAAACTCTATTGAATTTTCTCCATCTTGTAATTAGAGGTTCAATTTCGTGTTTTCTACGTAAATCTATATATTCCAGAGTTTCTTTAGCTACTTCTGAAATATGTCTAAATGATAAAGGAGCATTATATAAGGGTTGTTCCATATGTATTTGCTTCTGTTATTTCATTAGACTTCATTTGCTCATCGAGTGATTCCCACTCACACTGGGTTAACCATTTCCACATAGTTTTCATATAACCCATACGACCTGTCATAGTAAGATCATTTAATTGAAATTTTAAACATTCCATTAAATGTTGGTGAGTTGCTTTGCTTTTTCCTACTATGGAGTTATACTTTTTACGGCAATTATTTACATTTGCTCGAAGAAAACTCTTTGTACCATCTGGTCGAATGACAACTTGTGGATAAGCTGCATAGAATTCGTCAAACATTGTAATTTTTCTTTCGACGATTTTTATAAGATTATCAGTAGGCAAATAAGTGATTGCTTCGTTTGATATCTCTTTTACTATGTAGCCTCGATTGATTAAATCTTGTATTTCTGCCTCGCTCACCAGACTGACGAGTTGCGAGACGTGCTTGATGCTTTTTTGATTAACGTCTAATACAAGATTTAAGAACACTAACTGATTTATAGTTAATGGCTTGATCATATCAATCAAGCTTATATCTAGTTCTAATACCATATTCTTCTCCTTTCGTTAAAAGAAGTCTATGTTATAGATTGGATAGTCTTTGTTAAGTTATGAAAAGCCCCATAGACTTAGCTGTTGTGGCTTTAATGCGTTAATAATCTTTGTTGCTTGTAGAATGTAATAAGCATAATTAATATTATACTGGTCAATAGGTTTATCTTCTGGAAGTGTATTAAGTATAGTAACACCATACCCTTTAAGCATATTTTGATACTCTTTTATACCTTTATTATCTTTCCATTTCCATAGATATAAACCATTTGTACTAACATAAAAACGATTAATTCGCTGTTGTACCTCATTGTTGTATTCTACTGTCCATTGTTTACCTGTTTTTTCAGCTTGTAAGAATTTACGAATGTCTTTACAGTTCATTATAGTATCTTCCACAGGTATTCCGTCTGCAAAATACCTAATAACTGCTTCAGGTATTATCTTAGGATTAAGACCTTTACCAAGTAAGACATCTGTAATAAACATACCTTTCTTTTTAATAAGTTTATCATCTTTATTAGCTTTATATCCTTCTTTAATTGCAATATAATCATTAATTGCAAATTGATACATAGCTTCAAAACGATCTTCTTCAAGCTCAAGTTTTGTTAACTGTTCCCAAGCTTTACAAGCTTGTTTAACTTGTTCATATTTATCTTTCTTAAGTAAGACAAATAAACCATCAGTGTTAGCCTGTACTATTCTACAACCTAAATTAACTAATGATTCAGCTAACATAAGTAATAACAATTGTCCATTAATACGTATTTGCATTACTGCAAATGGACTGTAACAAAAATTATGTTCGTTTTGTAAATTACCACTTAAACCATTTAACGCAAGTTTCAAAGTTTCATTTTTTACTTTGTTTCCATTTCTTTTTGCTTCTAATCGTTCTTCTCTAATTTGAGAATAAACTTCAAGAAATTCTGGTCCTAAATGCTTAGGATAAAACTTGTATTGTATTAGCATACTTGGATATAGAGAAGCAACGTCTATATCTATCAGCATTTCATCTTCTTTTGGTATAATAATCTCAGGATTATTTACTGAATGAATACCACCTACTCCTACAGAATAACGTAGATTATCAAATATAAATTTATACTCATATCCTTTTCTACCTGGAGGAACTATTTGTTTCTTCATTTCTTCAAGCATATTTTTAAGAATAGGAGATTCATATTTAACAAAAGGAAGTATAACATCTTTCAATGGAATTAGGTTCATAGGAGAACGAAGATCTTTAATCTGTTTCCATGTTAATCCAGTCTTTTCAAGATATTTTTGAGTAATAATCTTCATACCAATATTTACTCCATCTTTACTTAGGACTCTTACACCATATTCATCTTCAATTGCAATTCGTAGATCAATATCTTTCTTGCATCTTTGTAGTAGTTCTGAAGTAGATTCAACATCATTTATATTATATTGAATCATTTCATCAAATAATTCCTTTTTTAAAGGACTACTCCAATCATATACAAACTCTTGAACATTGGGATATTGCATTGTTACTTGCATTTCTTTCAAACCAACACGTAGTTGAGTTGAATATAGCATAGTAAGAATATCAAATGATTCAAACCATTGTTGATATTTCCATTTTTTCCAAGCATCTTCATCACCATCTTTACTTGATAGTATTACTTTACTTAGGTTAAAAATAGACTGACAAATTTCCCAATAAGGTTTTTGTACCATGCGATTATAATAATCTATTATATAATTTATAATAGGATTATCATAATGAATATTATTGTATCCTGCGAATATTACATCTGTATCAAATTGATAATCTATTGTATATGATTGGTTCCATGAACCAACTTGATTATCAAAATGTTTAAAAAACTTAACTAATTCACTTAACTGATTCTTACGTTCAGATATTTCAAATAGAAATAGTTCATTAGTTTCAGTATTTTTTACAGTACAATGAAAGATATTTTGAAATACTTCAATATCATATACTAATACTGGTTTGTTTCTAATTTTCATAGTGTGGTTATTTAGTGGTAGGATGCAGTATCGAACTGCCCTATACATGCGCCTAGTTTCGTTCCCACAAAACTGTATAGTGCCTTTTATAGCTTATCACACTATTATCCTACCTTATTGCGCGTTACAGACGCGCCCCTGTGCTTGTTAAGCTGCAGAATCAAGTTTTGATTCTTCTGGCTTAACCATTTCCTTCACGCAAATAGAAGGATTAGCAATATTGTAGGCATATACACCTATATAACCATTGTTCTTCTTTCCTAACTGATAAGTATGAATATCAGACATACGTTTCTCTAACTTGTCGATAGTGTAGGGAGACGTTGGAGGAAGAACACTCTTGCTGTTAAGGTAACGAATTTCGATACTATAGATAGCTTCTCCTTTCTTTAGCTTAACAAGAGGGTTATCTGCAATGGGTCGAGGAGCGACCTTCACTTTTTTGCCGGCATATTTGGACCGTTTCTCCTCTTTTCGAGTCTTTCGTAATTGTTCAGCCTGGATAAATCTTTCTAAGTCACTTTTCATCTTTTTTGTGACTCTGAGAGCTTCTTTCTCGATTCGAGCTCTACGATCAGCTCGTCTCTCTTCGAGAGCTTTTTCTCTCTGTGAGTGCTTTTCAATACGTTCTTTTGCCGCTTCAAAAGCTTCATCAGACATATTTGTCTGTTTTTTGAACTGATGAAGACCTTTAATCTTGTCTTGAATTACCTTCTCAAAACGAGCTTGAGCTGAAGTATGTTTCTTGACAAGTTGTACATCAGTATCAAAGCGATGTACTTTCCAATAGTTCAATTTCTGTTGATGAGATAATACTTTCTTTCGCCGTTCAGCCTTTGCTGTTGCTTTAATTTCAGCGATAAGTTGTTTTACTGTAATACCACGTTTTGAACTTTCTTCAATCAGTTCTTTCTTTGTTTTGTATAAATGAATTGTTTCCATATCTTACTTAATTAATTTGATGTTAATGTAAAATGTTAATTTGTAACGGAGTTGTGTAATGAGACTCGAACTCATATCTTCTCTTTCGAGATATTCTACCATTAAACTATACACAAGGCAAGCAAATTGCCGTAAAATTTTCAGAGACTTTCAAACGATTATGCAGCAGCTTTCTGTTTAGAGAAGTCCATTGTAACAGACTTTCCTTTCTTACGATCACCATTTTTCAATGAATGACTGCTATTGAAGTTTTCAAGTTCTACAGTAAGAGTATTGATTTGAATCTGAATAGTATTCCGTAGGGTCGTAATATATGCTCGACTCAAAATCTGCGTTTTACGCATTTTCTTCTTACCATATTTTTTAATAATCTCTGGGTCGATTGTAGGAACAATGCCTAACTGCTTGTGAATCTCTTTCAATTCACTTATAGCATAGATTGTAGCATAATTATTATCCTCAGGAAGATCGTCAATATCTTCGAATCCAAGGTTTAATGCTAAAGACTGAAGTTTTACTTCAATTCTTTCCTTACACAGAGTTAAAATGTTATCAAGAACTAACTTCATATCATAGTTACGTTTGTAACCACGAAAAACTACGTTTTCACTCTTAATAATGTCCCAATTACGAGTGATAGTTTCAGACAAATTGTCACGTTTTGTAATAATATCTTTTGATGTCAACATATCGATTTGATTTTAAAATTAATACTATCGATTTTGCATCAATTACCAGTGTAAGTAGGAGAAAACTTAATTTCTCCTACTCTATGCTTATCTGTTCAAAACAGATAGAATTTTACCTCGAGCTTTATCAAACTCTTTATTAGCTTCTATAGAGTTATAGTTCTTGTCCATGTCATCAAAAGATTTAAACAATTCAACTTTCGTATTAAATACGTCATTGAGGTTAAAATCTTTTGCTTCTGATACCATGTAACAAACATAACTATTAAATAATTCCTTAATCTGAGCACCAGTCATACCAGAAGCAATAATTTCAATAGCTTCTTTTGCTGTTTGAGTAGTAGCGTCAAAATTGTTTTCCTTCATAAATTCACCAAAGTAAAGGTTAAAGACATCAATCGCTGATTGTCCTTCTAAGGCGTTTATAAAGAATAACTTATCGATACGACCTGGACGTTTAGTAATACGAGCCTCAATACGTTCCGGATGATTAGTAGTCATAATAACTATAGCACCATCCTGAATATTCGGTCGGTCAATACCATCAAGGAAGTTAAGAATTGAAGAGTCAATTGCAGAATTACGGAAGCCAACTTCACAATCTTCAAATACTACAATGGTTCGTTTATTAACCTTTGCACATTCTGAAATGTGTTTTGCTAAAGAATCAAAATCTGTTACAAATACTATAGGTATATCTTTCTGATATTCCTTAGCAATATCATAACAAATAGAAGTTTTACCTGTTCCAGGTTCTCCACACAATAAGAACTTACGTAACGGTTTTTGTCCAAATCGTGAGAATAATGGAATATTCTTAAAGAAAAACTCTGCACTTTTAAGAATATCTTCTTTACATTGATGAATAGCACTATTAGATGGTATATCTTCTACTTTAATATATTCAAGATATTTTCCCATCATAGAATCACGTACGATTGCGCGATGTATCCCGTTATCTGGTACGATAGTGTATTTGATCTCTCCTTCTTTATAGGCTAGTTCAAATGCTCGATTATACATAGCTTCAGTAAAAGCATATAGTATAAAATCTTCTTCACTTGGTGATTCTTCTTTATTAATTACTCTAACTGAAATTATAGTAAATCCTTCACAAGAATATGAAACTACGCCTTGTAAAATACGCTCACATGCTCGTTCTTTACTAAATGCTTTTTCTTTCTCTTTTAAAGATTCACTATAAATAGTATAGTGTATTAATGGTATTTCTTCAGTACCACTTGTGTCAATACAGGCTAAGTCTTTTTCTTTTAATATTCGAAAAGTACTAGCTATATCTGTATTAGCTGTGATATAAATATCTTTTTCATCAATATACGGATTTGCTTCAATTAGTAACTTTTTGGCATATTCTGCAATGTTATTGTACGTTTTAACCATATAAAAATATTTTTAAATTAATAAATTTATATGAGTAAATATTTTGATAATACGCTCACATGTATTGATGCTGTGTCTTCCTCGATGAAGCATCCTCTTCTTATTCTTGAGGCTTTCCTTCACTTAGTACTCTGTTACAAGTACCATATCACAGCAATATAAAAGGATAACCTTCCTAATCCTTTTACTATATTTTTTACGAAAATAACATATATACTAATGTTTATTATACCTTCCTAATTCAAAAACATATTGATATATCCTATTTAAGTCTTTGGAATACTAAGTTATTTCTTAGCAATACAGGACCATCGCTGGTTAAAACAGCGACACCGTCTAAATCACGAACATCTTGTTGTCTGATAACTGAATTAATTACTGTATCCACAGAAGGTTTCCTTCCATCCTTCTGTATTTCTTTATAACCATACAAATATGCAGTTAGCAAGATATCTACCATCCTGTTCTTGTCTTTCTGCTTAAGTGCAAAGTTAACGAAATCTTGGAATAATCCATTCAGGGCAAAATCGTTTTGATTTTTACCAACCCCAGCCATGAAATTAATCAAATGTACAGTCAGATCTGAAAAGCTTAAGTGCTGCTGACACCCAATAAAACTATTCCACCATCCAAATGTAGTTTCACCAAGTGTAAGCGATCCATCTGCATTTAATTTAAAGATACCTGGCTTTTTGCCATTATAAAGCAAAGAGCTACGAATATCTTCATCTGCAAGAATACGTTCGAGATTTAACTTCGAAGTCTTGCTTAGTTCTGTCATTATTTTGTTTCATTAACGTTAATGGGAACGAAATCGACACTTTTACCTACCTGTGCCATTTCTAGTTTACAAGCATTCATCATAGCATCATTAGCATCTGTCAAACAGGCTGCCTGACGCGAGAGCACCTCCATCATAGAGGAAAGTTCCTTATACGATCTGTTGTTAAAGGAAACCGCAAGTTCTGTTGCAGTTTTGTCGTCTACAAAGAACGTCTGTTGCGCACTAGCTTCTTCAGCCATTACAGCATTCGCAACCTCCTGAACAGTTGGTTTCTTAATAACATCTGTGATATCTTTTGCATTTGCCAGAGATAGCTGCAACTTTGGATCATCATTAAACTGAACAATCCGCTGACCCTCACCGAGGTCTACAAGTTCAGCTTTCTTAATCTTAATACGATCAATACCATAGATATATACTGGAATTGCCAGACGTTGTTTACCTTCCCGTTCCTTGTTAGAATAATCGGGATCTACATTTTTGCGACGAATATGAATGAGATTCATTCCTAAAAGTGCACCTAACTGAGATGCAACTACTAAACTATAATTGATATTTGCCATTTTATTTTCTCCTTTTGATAAGTTTGTTAATAATAATTTTAATTGGTGCTCCGTATTCTTCTCTTTGTTTTTATGCACGATTTATCATCATCTTATATCAGATAGGTTAAAACCACGGTCGTGTCTCATTCAAGAGATACTGAGATAGAAATACGAAAAGAAACTGTTTTTACTTTAATTTGTTTTAGAAGCGAGATAAATTTTCTTGATATTATGCTATTGCTATATCCTTTTGTAATATGAGACAGATACTACAAAATTACTTATTTATCTTACTTTGGAACTATCAAATCGCTTTATGACCAGAGCTAATGAGACTCTTCGAAGGATTCTCTTAGTTCAGTCAATATGTGTGAAATACTCTATAATCGTTATCATAGAGGATCCGTAATATTTTGCCAAGGTTCTCCTGGTGTCTCAGGACCAACTGCACTCACATAAAACAGCGTACAACTGCCTAACTTTTAGATTATCCAGAGATTGACCTCTAATAATTATTTTATGTGGCAACAAAATAAAACTCTCTATCGGGCAAGTAGTTATGTCCGGTCGTTTTTCAGAACGTTACTAAAACTGCGAAGTGAATGAAGTAAGTTTCATCATTCTTTGTTATTTGTAATAACTTATAGGATTCATATAGTTATTCACTAACACCTACTTCTTACGCCATATAATACTTATTACTAAGTATAGGGATGCCAACGTAACCATGATTAGGATTTTGTTTATTTTACTTGGTTGAAGATTGAGGACTTTCACCTCTTCTCACTTACTCTCGCTTATGACAGGTCTATAAGTAATAGTTTCCCTATTAGGTTCACTCTTAAAGGTCTATAAGCTTCAATGAGACGCTTTCTCTCGGACATATAATGTTGCGCATTATACCCTGATACTACTAAGCAATCGCATTCGCCAAGCTGTGGTCGCAGTCAGTTTCCTTAGCGAGGACTTCCACAGATTTATTATTCGGTTTTTGGACCTACGTTAGTTAGACATGTTATCCACGCTTTTGTTTAAGAGTCTCGTTAACTCTCGAGCCAGTGATGAATCGTTGGATTCAGGTAAATATCGTAACATTTACATTTCTCTGGATTAACAGACTTGAATTTAGCCCATTGACTATACATTAGCCCCACTTTCGTTATATCTATTAAAGAAAGCTTTAACTAAACTTACCTACACCTTTAAAACACCGCAGGCGGTAGGATTCCTTTTTTATTGCGTACAACGTGCATCGCTACTGCACCTCTGTTGTTTGGTAGTAGTTCTCAGTACTTTTACCACTGTGTGCTTAGTTTCCATGACTTATAGTGACATAACTCTCATTAAATAATGTAAGCACAAAACTCGGTCACTGTTCTTCAAACCTTATACCTTTCTTAATCCTTGATTTCGCAAAGACGTGGTAATCTCTCCCACATAATCTAGACCTAGCACCTGGAATACCCCCTTAAAAGAACTATTTAACTTAGTTTGCAAGGCTAAGTGAACATTCTAATAAGCTTTCTCAAGCACAGGTTTGGCACCTGCTCCGGATAATCTGTCATACGCTATTAAAGTCCGTTACCTCTTTAACTTTGTATGGATCATAGCCACTCAGCTTTTAGTTTCGATTATTAATTTTCTTGGTTTGAATCCTTCCTTTCACATACTCATCCATAACTATACCACATGTTATGTTGTCAAGATCTTTATTACTGTAATACAAAGCAGTAATAACAGTAGAGTAGAACACTAGAAGTAGCTATTTTTAACGATAGTTTGGACCCATCGAAGACGTTAGTCAGTCTAAACGGCTATCATTAGTTTGGAATTCTAACGATAATTAACCCTTTTCGTCCTTCTGTGATGCCGTACTTGATAGTACCTACAGACTCTATTGGGGATTCAGTAGAATTGCCATTTCTACTTACTTAAGGATTTATACCCCATTTGTATACTTTGCCTTCGTGTCTGCTGACCTACGTGCCGTGTTGTAATCGCTCCACCAGACGGTTCTCGAGCTTTATGGGTTATACCCGTTACCCATTTTCTTGCTGATTCTTCATGGATAAAGTAATAAATCCACAGCAAGTTATTATACTACCTTTTGAATCACAGTGTTAGCTGTTATCATATTCTCGTATTCTGTATTACTTGTCTATACAAACCATAAATTGATCAGATTTATCGTAATTTGTATACGCTGATTTTATTGCTTTTTAAGTGTACCAGCTACAATACCACTATCTATCTTCTTACTACAGGGGTAGACTCGTTTTCCCTGGTGCCATTCTACAGTAAGCACAATGTTAATTACTTCACTACCCTTGTAGGATACTCAGGTGTTGTTGTGTGAATCAATCGTGGGGTAGGCATTTTAAACATCACGACCTTCGACAACACCTCAGTTTTTGTTTCATATACTTTCTTAATTTTAACCTTTGCAGGTTTGTTAATTACTTGTGGTGCAGGGTGATTTACTGTAACGTTAGCGTTACTGATTCCTGCGTCACTTTCTACTCTCGCTGTTCCCTTAGAGAGGTCAAGCTCTAAGTTAAAAGACTTAGGCTCGACCTTAGGAATTGTAAGCTCGTAATGAGGTTTAACCTCAACAGCTTCTACCCTTTGTGGGCTCAATTTGATGCTAATAATAACCGCTGCAAAAGCGAACAATACGCACCAAAGAAAATCTGTTAAACGGCTCATCCTTTTGATTTAGGAGTTATTTCTTTTCTCCTTTATCCTTTTTGTCTTCGGCTGGTTTGGGTTCTTCTTTCGGAGCAGTTTCACCTGAAGTTGCTTTAACAGCATCTTCTACAGCCTGTTTGTAATCAGTTTCAGATACCTGAGGAAGCAGATCATTCTCCTTATACAGGTTCATAATCGTTATCATCAAGTTTGAAGCTTTTCTACGATAATCAGGATCAGACGGCACGCCAACTTTGTCCGGATATAAGTTGTCAATGCGATTCATCACATTCTTATCGAAGTCACTGAGACGTTTCGGATAAAGCAAAGCATCCTCTTTCTTACCTTGAGTTAAGCCAACCCAGGCAATGTTGTTTTCAAGAGGGTCTTTAGAAGTATCCGCAGCTTTAAATTTAACGAATACCTTCGTGATATCACGAATATCTTCGTCACTAAACTGCGAGAAGTTACGCTTAGCTACAAGATGGCTTAAGACTGGATTCTTCCGAGTTGCTGCTGCGGAATAAATCTGACCACCGATAGCATTCATCAACGTTGACTTGCTATCGCCGAGGATGTTGAAAATAACTTCAAGGATAGCAGCATTGCTGGAGCTTTCCCACATCTTCTTTTCGTCTTCGTTAGCCGAAGTAAGCATCTTGTACATTCTTACCTTTGAAATAGAAACTAAGAACCGATTATCCTTAGTCAAGGTGTCAGACATGATATAACGAACTGCTTTCTTAGCATCATCATCACTCTTCCACAATGACGGATCCATTGTAGGTTTACTCTTCTGAATCTTGATCTCTTCTTTTACAGTTTTCACTGCTTCTTCAGAGGCTTCAAAAGGCAAGATCATCTGACCAGGATTCTTAGGATCCTCGATTGCTTTACCTTCAGGCAAAGCTACACCGAAGAAGCCCATAGTTCGTACGAAACTTGCAGTAGCTTCTACTGGTACAGATAAACCAAGCTTTTTACCATGAATCTGCATGTTGATTCCTGCAAGTGCAAGACAATACGCAGTTACATCATCAATCATTTCGTTAGTCGCGATCACGCGCGGATCTTTCTGATCCTTCGTTTTGAATCGTTCGGTTGCAACTTTTGCCAGTTCTACCATGTGATTTGCATCAATAGTAGTTTCTGGAGTAAGCACATCCTTCATCAAAAGCGTCCGCAAATCCTCATTCTGGAATACTTCTGCGGATAGCTGAGCAGAGGACTGTTCAACAGGAGAAATAACCTGTACACCACCTTCTTCAGTGGGTTTTTCTTCAGCTTTAGGTGCTGGTTCCGGTGTAGGAGCAGGTTTCGGATCAACCTTAATCGTAGATTTTTCCTTTACTTCTGTTGCTTTTGTTTCTACTTTGGCTTTAGTTTCGCCTTTCTTAGTCTCTACTGCTTTTTCTTGTGCAGCTTTCTTTGCTGCTGTTTTATTCTTTCCCATTTTAAGTTTGATACTTTTTAAATTGTTAATACTACGCTTTTAAGCTAATTCTTATTCTCGGTAATGTCTTTAGATCTCACTATCTATGAAGAATCAAAGATAGCGTGCTCAGCTATTGCTTTTGCAATTGCTGGCATCATGTTTATGCACTGTATCCGAGTAAGATGATCATAAGATGTAGTGTCCTGACCCACAGTGTCACAAGACGCTTCTTCCATTGTAATCTGGTTGAAGTTTACTGTGTGGGACGTGTCTGCATCTATAATCATCTTACTATCTTTCTCTATAGTCTGAGCTGAAAGTTTCGGCTTTTCATTCAGAATATAAAGAAGACCTACAGATACGCAAACAGTAAGGCTAAAGACGAATAGTAATCTCCAAATTAACGCATCACTATGGTTGGCCTTACCAATAATGATGGCTAATAAGATGACTACAATTGCGATAATTGCTACTTCTGCCATTGTTTGTAAATATTAGTTATTAAGTTTGTTATAGAATTCTCGTAATTTCTTTTTAGCCTTGTTTAAGTCACTTTTTATAGTTCCTATAGGCACGGCTAATTCATTTGCGAGTTGTTCATAGCTGAGGCCTTTAAAGTACCGTAATTCTAATATATTACGGTACTTAAACCTCAATCTACTCAGAGCTACTTTCAGTTGATCAATAGATTCTCGCTTAGATATAATATCTTCTGCAGATAATTCACTATCTTGCAACTGAATGTAATTATCCTCAGAATCAATATAATGATTCTGTTTCTCATTCTTAGTGTGTCGTATATAATCAATTGAGGTATTGACCGCAATACTCTTCAACCATAACTCAAATGAAATAGGGTTAACATATGAGTCTATACGACTGAAAGCCTTAGTAAATGTAACAGATAAAAGATCATCTGCTACATCATCGTTCTTTACAATATCAAAGATAATGTAACGAATTAATGGCTTGTGACGGTCATAGAGCGTACTAAAAGCTTTCTGATCGCCAAGTTTAGCCTGCCTAATTAGATTGTCTTCATCTTCTCTCTTCATAGGCTAATAAACTAAATGGTGGTGATAAGTAGGGGAGTCGAACCCCTACTTATCTAAAATGGACACTCCTGTCGTTCATATCCAAATGGTAAACCTAATACTTTGATAACAAAATAGTCTTCAAAAACAGGTTTGCGTACCACATATTGTAGATGAAAATTATCAAATATTTCATCACTATAAACTTTAGGCAGTTCCAAATTGTTTAACTTAGATACAAATATCCTTGTTAATACATTATCAGTGGATCTTCTATTATTTAGCATAGCTATATTACTGAAAATCTTCCACTGAGCATACTTTAACAACGCTTTTACTTGTAACTTATGTAATAGCCACAGTTTTAAATCGTCGTTTCTGTATTCAGACGGTAATATACCGTTTGGTCCGTATACATTTGATACTACAGACCCAAATATAGACCAATCTTCTACTAAATCTTTTGGAAGATATGGTTCTACTAATCGACTCCTCAAATATTTGTTTAAGTCTTGCTCATCTACCGCTGTAATGAGTTTCTTTTGTCCTTCCATAACCGTTCAACTATTAAGTTTGCTTGTGCATGACTAAACCCTTTTTCAAGCATAATATTGCTGATTAGAACACTATCGTCGATACTACCACAGATAGATAACCATCTTTGGTATTCTTTATTAGTGTAAGCTAATGATTTGTCTTGTTTAATCTCTTGCAACGAGAATTGTTCAACAGTCAAATTTAACGGTTTAAAATTAAAATTAGAAGGATTCTGACTTATAGCCTCTACGGCTTCTTTACTGTCGATCATTGTTCCATCTTCTATGAACTTAGATAAGTTAAATGCACGAGTTATTCGTAACATAGGTGCGCATCCTTCTATTACTGCAATGATTTCGCATCCTTCTACGACTACTAAATAGCTTCCACTTTCTTTCAATTCATTCATCTTTACCATCCTTTCTAATATAATTAAAATAAACTTCAGCGATTTCCATAGCAGCTGTTATATCCTTGTTATAAGTTTTACTTATAATTCTGGCAGCTTCTATAGAGTCCTTAGCATCTTTTAGTAACGCAATGAACTCTTTTCTCTCATTTTGATTCTCGAAATAAATTCTTTTACCTACTTTCATATTACTCTGGTATTAATACTTCTACTTCCTTCCATACGCAGCCTTCCATCAGTACTTTATTCCATTGCGAAGGTAAGTTATATGTATGGATTTTTGTTTTACTCAAATGCCTGTGTGCTTTGTTGTGATAATAATTCCACCAATGGTGAGACATTATCTGTACACTACCAAGTTTACTGCCAATGCTTGTGTTACTGTTGAAACAGAACAAAACAATAGGCTTTCTACTGCTAATTCTGACCAAATCTACATCTTTATTGACTGCATTAGCACCTTTTGAGATGAGTAAGTTATACATACCGACAATATTGTCTCTTATTCCAGCACATACAAATCCTTGATCTGTATCAAAATAACTGAAATTGTAATTATAAAACTTGCTTTCACTCTTTGTCATTGTCACAGAATGTTTCTATACAACCATTGTTTTCTAACATACTGGCTTCTGAGCTTAAATCCATCCACCAATCTATTCCTTGAGATTCTCTACTAAAGTCAGCACTACATATCAATTCATTTTCATGAAGATGATAATATAGTTCACAACCTTTTAAGAGGTGTTCATAGCAATACTTTGCGATTGCTTCAATCAATTGCTTTTCTACATTATGTTTCTGAGATACTTTCCGCCAGGATGGCGATAAATTCTCTTCTACATATTGTAGATAACTACTGTACGTTATACCTTCCTTATTCATATTAATAGAACTTTAATGTGATAATACTAGGATTTGAACCTAGATCTATGCATAAGCATCATTCTACCATTGAACTATATTATCTCCCTCACTTTCGTAGTTAGCACGCAGACTTTACGCAGCTACTAAGCCGGTATAGTCTGTGACAAACATAGTGTTGCCATTTAAACACACAATGAACCTATCTTATCTCTCTAATTGCTAGTCAAATCCATGCAGCCCCTTTAGATAATTATAAATTATTTAATCTTTTGTTTCTTTTTAAAGTATTCTGGATATTTAGTGTATTTTCCTTTTAAGTCTATCCATGTATACGGTATTTCATAATAACCAAATTCACATTTAGAACAATCTTTTTTATAATTAACAGGTGTAACATTATAAGGTTGTCCACATATTTCTAATATTAATTCAGTTACTTCGTATAAAATATCATCGCTATACAATTTTTCTTTAGTTTTTGCATCATATATGCCTAACCAAAAGACTTTTGGAATATCACTAACCCATTTTTGTTCATCTTTACTAAACCATGTTTTCATCTGAAAATATTTCGTTAACTAATATAGCTTCTAGGAGAATGTTATCATATTCTCCATCTTCATTGTTTTCAATAAAAAGTTTTAATATATCTTCATCCATAATCTAATTTTTAGTGGAGCTGGAGGGAGTCGAACCCTCGTCCTAACAATGATTAATAAGCCTAATAATACACAGTACAGTTCTTATACTGTGAATATAGTGAAAGTAAGGAGATCACTCTCCTTACTCTCTAAGAATTTACTAATAGTATTGATTCTATAAAGAGTATATTTGTAATAGTGTTATTGATTCCTTGCCCATGCCTGGGACTTATTGAATGCTAAACAAAATACAAGACATACTTATAGAATCTAGCATAAAGCATATACTGTTTTCAATTTGAAATCTTTGATAGAAAGTATGTAGCAAAAGCTGGCACTAAGGCACACATACTTGCCGTCTTTGATACGCTCATAGATCCTACTACTACCACAAGGGATTTGAGTAGAGAGGTTTATTCCTCTCTGTAATGCTACTCAAGATTCACATCACACATACTATTAGTACACAGACACTTTAGTACTGGATTGTAGATTAGTTATTAAAACTATTCTTCCGAGCATCCCAAGAAATATCCGGATTCTGATCATTCAACTGACGAAGATAAATGTTATACTCCTGTTTTACCTTGAGGAGTTCTTCTTCGCGCTTCTTGTCAATTTCCTTCTGTTTTTTGTTATACTCTTCCGGAGTCAGACCGCCTGCCATGAGAGATTCCCGATTTTCACCGGTTTCCTGAATGTGAGTGCGTTCTACTTCCTCAACTGCTCGAGCACGTTTCAGCTTCAATTTACTGTATGAAACATTGTACTCGCTGTCGACCAGCGCTGTTGCAAGTTCTTTCTTCAAAGCATCCTCTTTATTTTTGAGGATATCTTTGTTTACTTCTTCAACCATAGACTTGCTCACTGTTCTACCTTCTTTGATCTGCGAAAGGATGTCTTTTTCTTCCATTTTGATAATGTTTTAAATGTTAATAATTAGTAATAATAAATACCTTCAAATATTGATCTACGTTCATATTTATGATCATCTAATACAAAATTAACTGGATCATAACCACTAATTATATTATTAATTAATGTTTCATAACTTCTCGCTGTACGAAGACAAAAACTGCTAACATAATCAGTTAATTTTGATATAAAACGACCATATATGCACATATGATAGAGATACCAGTTTAATGGTGGATCTCTTGAAACAGCTTGTTTTACAAGTTTTTTAATTTCTATTCTTTCTAACATAAAATAATAAATTTCTAAAGTAAAAAGCATGAGATAGTATTCTTATTCCTTATTCCTATCTTACCTCCTTTCCTTCTTATAATTAACATAGAACTTTTACTATGTCATTTGTATATAAATACACAACTCGTAGTATACATCTTCATATACATTTTAATGAGTTTAGGGCGTTAGGTTTAACATGCTTGGGGATAACCACCGTACTCATAAGCGTTAACTTTAGAGTTATAAAATAGAGTTATAACTGGCGAGTTACTTCTCGTATATTCTTTTACTCTTTGACTCTCTTTTGTAAGGAGTCATTTTAGGCTTATGCATAGAATCTTTTCTATGCATAGCCTTTTGTTCTCTACCATCTTTCTTCGTTTTTCCCATTATCGTTGATTATTGAGAATGTTACGACATTGATAGATAAGAAATGTTAATCTCTTTCTCTCGAATAAAGCCCAATCAGCAGAGCCTTCTTCAATACTGGCAATATCTGTTACTACAGCGTGATTGATTTCATCACGAGGACCGTAGTACTCACTGACAAATGCCGTTGCAAAAGAGATAGGATCATTAACAAATTGCGCAAACTTTACTAACAAGTTATCTGCAAGTAGTACTCGAGCTTCACTTGGCTTGAATAAGTCATTAGCATTAAAAATACTTGCAAACGCTTCATTGTTAGCGTTAATAGTAGAAATCTTAGTAGATTCTAAACGCAATTTCTTAAGTACTTCAGAGAATAATATCTCTGCTTCTCCTACAGAAATGTTGGGAGGCAATATTATCATTGCTAACCCGTTTACTGTTGTTTTCATTTTTGATTTTATTAAAATTGTTGATGACGGCATTGTATCTACAACTACAATGCAAAATAAATACATAACAGATGTGTATTGTTGTAGCAATACATAAACAAAAAGAAATTTTACCTAATAACGAGGATTGGTTTAGGAAAATTTGACTATTAAAACTTGTTTTAAGATACAGCAGAATTGTATTGTCAGTACAATTCTTATCATCTCCATGATTTTAACGTCCGCACGATCATAATTATATAAATACGAATATTCAAATATATTTATATGTCGTATTTAATAAATATAAATGTCTATACAATTACTTACGCCCCACATGGTTGTCATTTTCTGAGGACGACTGCACCTACATTCCCATACAAGTACAGTCACTGAAGAAATAATGAAGTTGCAAACTGTTATTGATACACTATTGTATCTTTGGCAGCTTTTGCTGGAATTGGTACCTTCTCAGGTTTCTTTTCTTCTTTTAATTTTGTAGTTATTTCTACTCCTTCTATCCTTTGTCCATCTACTCCAGGATTATTAAGTCCTTGATGTTTTAGTTGTTCCGCAATCTGTAGAGATATGTAGTATTCCCTGTTACGTTCATACTCTTGAACATACCTCTTTATAGGCTCTTGCGTTCCTAATTTCTCGAACAATGCCTGCATTATTTCAGGTGGAAAATTACTATAAACTTCGTAACACCTGGATGACTCTTTAAGATCATTCCATTCTTGCATAGCTTCTTCCACTGTAGGCACTGCTTCCATCTCGGATTCAATAAACTCTTCCGTAGCGGATTGTGTAATGTTTGGGATTTCTCCCTTCACGTACTTGTATGTGCAAATGCCGGCACATACTCCAAGCAGCAATAAAATTACTGCGACAAAGCCTTTAAAGGCTCCAGAACTTTGATTTTCCATTTTTTGATAAATTATTAATTAATAACTGAGTAAAGGTATAAAACTAAGAATTTGAAAATTGCTTTACAACATTGTTGAGAGTACCAATTATATCTAAGTATAATCCTTTGTATTTAGTTAAAAGATTATATTCTTCTTTACTTATAAGTACACATTCTGACTTATCCTGAGGAAATAAATTCTGTAAATTCGAATAAACTGTTAGCTGAAATGATTCTTCTGCTTTTATTGGAGAAGGAAGTGTTATTACTTCAATATTAGCATTACTACTTCGAATCGTTTCGACTATATTTTTATCACATTCACATTGTAGAATTTCTCCACAATCTACAGCATATTTAGCTTCCTTTAAACCTAAACCAAACAATGTTTGTAAAAGTTTTATTTGGCGAAGTTTTTGATCTAAATTCTTATAATTAAATAAAAGTTTTATTGTCATTTCTACTCTTATCTAAGTTAAATAGTTCTAAAAATCAGTACCTCTTTGAGTTTGCTTTCCCAAAGATTTGGTTTACCTTTTCTCTCTAAACCCATTCTCACAGGTTCGTAGTATTTTCTATCTATTTGCATAGATAAACCATCAACTTGTTCAAGATATACTCGAAAATTGATATTAGACAGTTTATTATGTAATAAATAGAAATTGGTTCTCTGTGGTCCCTGAATAAGGATATTATGACCACACACACAACTATACGCTAATCGAAATGCGTCATACTTAGTAAGACCCAAGTAGCGTATGAACAAATTTGCTACCGAGAATAGTTTCGTCCACGGTAACTTCTGAATAGTTGTTAATCTTATCATATTGTATTATTTAAAATGATCTAAAAAAGTAAATGAAGAGATTCGAACTCTTATAAGTAATAATATCTACGAAATTTACTTGTTTTCTCCTTACACTACAATAGTGTTTAAACTACATTTACTTCTAATTACCGGGATATTAGAGAATAAGCATATTATTTTGTGTTATGGCACGGTATATCTCTTCACACGTGTATTTAGAGATTATACGATCCATAATTATATCCGGGTATATTTTAGTAGCTCTTAGTTCATTTAGATCATTTGTCCATAGTACATATGGTCGTGGATAGATTAAACAAGGACCGTGTCCATGTTCATGCAATCCGTAACAGAAGTTTTCACTCCTGTTTACTACCGTATTAAGCGGTATCTCTGGCCCTAACCAAGATGGAAAAAACTCTATGTTTACAGGTCCATATGAACTAATGAAATCAGGATCTTTAACATTAAAGAATTTCTGAACTTTCATATCTAATTCATAAGGAATATAACCCATCTGTTGTAGAAAATGTGCGAAGTTCTTATTCCTTTCCATATTATATCAATTAAGAGTTCTCTCGTATTCTTCTAATTTACTAATACAATATCGAGCATGAGCTAATGCTATTCTTTTTACTGTAGAAATACTTTCATATTCTTTTAGAGCTTCCATATACTCTTGATAGTAATTTGCAAGTCTTTCTGAATCAAATATATCAGCTTCAATTAGATTAATACAACCTAATCTATTAATATAAAAACGTATGTTAGAGAGATCTTCAGTATTTTCAATACCGTTCTTAGAGGTATATAACATATTTAACACTCTATGAACTTTGTTTAAAAGCTTTTTCCTCTTTTTTGCTCTTGTTACGAGCACGTAGTACAGATATACTATCAATAAGCAACCTGTTAAAAATACAAATAGTAGCATATACTTTCTTTTTTAAATGCTTTTTAACTATATGTTTCCGCCAAATAAATAAGATAGGTATGATACCTACCATATAATAGATGAGAAGACCTATGAATGATTCGATAAATAATATTGATAATCCCCATAGTATGAACAATGTCATTTCAATTGCTTCAGTAATGTTACTGAGTAATCGTAGTCTGTGATACTTTTTCATGTTGATTAGTTTAAAATAACCAGAGTAATGATATAATGCCGTCAAGCAAATCTTACTCTGGTTAAGATAATCTCTAGTCCATTTCACATGTTATCCGAGATAGAGTCTATAATTTACATATTCAACAAGTTAATTCGGATATTGTCTTTCTATAAGACTATGTCTTTTAATGAATAATTAGTTCAATAAAAGTTATATTAAGGCGTGTAACCTGACATCTTTTAATAAGCTTGTAAGACTAAGAGATATCTCTTTATCTTCTATAACGCTCTTATAAGACAGTTTATCAAGTCTTTTAACTCTTAATAGTATATTTACAGATCTACTCTGTTTAGCAATCTCTGCATATATAACTGTACCGACTAAATTATAGCTTATAATAGTTATTTTTCTACCTATTAGTTGCTGAATTAAACTACCTCTTTCCGCTCTCATGCTCTAAGTTCTTGTATTTTTCAAAATCCTTAACAGCCATTTCTCTATTAGAGAATGTGAGAATGTTTACCTTATTCTTAGTCTGTTTTACAATAGACCATTCAAAGGCATGTGTCCCTATTAATGAAATAATTTCATTACCTAAATGTACAACAGCACGTACTGAGCTATTGCAATTTTGCTTGTGATATTTCTTCTTACTCATAACTAATTAATATGTAATAGATCTTTTATAGCAACATATGCTATGTATTTCCATACTATAAGTATTAGTCCACCCAATATGTATAAAGGGCGTACAGACTCTGCAACAAAGCCTATAAAGAAAAAGAAGAATATAACAAATGCTATTGTAGAGTATTTTGAAATCTTCAAAGCATTTTCTTCTAATGAATTTAACTGTCTCATATTACAATATACAGATTATCGTTTGTAAATTGAAAAAAAGAACAGCCGATCAATAAGACCAGCTATTCTCATGATTATTAACGTCTAATTGTTACGCCAGGTCTACCAGTCGGTCTACCAGTCGGTTGTTGCGTAGGTTGTTCTGCTGGATCAGTAGTGGTTTCAGGTATATCACCATCACCAGCTGTAGATGCCCCAGCAAATGGATCAGCTCCTGTATTCGTAGCACCAATATTGTTATTAGTATCGCCATCATCATACGCATCAATAGGTACAATAGTATTCATACTAATACCTCTATAATAGCTTGATTCAGCTAATTTCTGCGCATCTTCACCTCTTGCAGGTGTACCATCAGGCATAGTTCTGATAATAACTTTGATATCCTCAAATACAATCATGATAGGGTTATCAGGATCTTCTCTGTTAGGTCGAGTAACAAACTCACCTTGAGAATGTCCAGGTCCATCAGTCTCCCATACTCTATAAAAGGGTTTAGGCATTTTTACACGTACCTCTTGTAGGTATATGAACTTCGGGAATTTAGCCTCTAAAGCTTCTTCCATTGCTTCAGTAACAAACATTACATAATTGAATGTTTTACCAAATTCGTCACCAGATTGACGTACTTCCAGCTTACAGTATCTATTACCGTTCTCAGCTGTGTTAAATTCATGAGCTAAAATGTCACACTTCATAATTTTGATAATTTAGTTGTTTAATTGTTTAATTGTTTATGATACGCTATATATTATATATAGGCGTAAAGAGTAAGAGAATTATTCAACTCTAATATTCTCATACTCTCATACTCTTATACGCCTATAAGTATACTATATCTCGCACAATATGCTAAAAGGGTAATTAACTTGGTGCATTATAAGAAAGTAAATAAGGTGAAGGCAAAACCAACACCTTATAAATAGCTTACTTTGCTGAAGTACCAAACGCAACCCAATACTCTACCATTACTCTATACTCACAGTTGTCTCTTCTACTTAAGATAGTAGCCATTTCTAGAGCATCTTTCTGAGTTTGTTCATCATTTTTTTCAAATACTGTAACAATTACCGGAGTTATGTGCTTATAGCATCTTACCACTGCTATCATAATATATAATTTTATTGATTAATAATCAAAAGTAAACCAGGTAGTCTAGATGCAGTTGACTATACCACCTACCTGGTCTTTACGACATGCAACTGAGAGTCACTCAGTATCAAGCTTTGCTATCAAAGGATAATAGCTCAGTAGTCCTTTTCTAAAGAGGTTTAACCAATAGCTACTGATTTCGTAGAGATGCCGTTCTCTACTAGCCTACACTCTTACTTAAATCGATGATACTGGCTAATATCACCTTAATTTAAAAACATAGAGATATAAATAAATATAAGTATGAGAAATATACACTATACTCCTCACAATCTGCTAAGAGGGAAAAGGACTTGATGCATGTTGTAGAAAACAAGAGTTAGTCAATAAGACTAACCCTCATAATCCGAGCTTAACTCAGCTACAGCGTAGAGACAATCAGCCAAACACATAGGTCTAGCAGTCTCATCTAACTCATTAAACGCACAAATACGGTCTTGGCATAAACCAATAACTACACTACCGTAGCGTTTAATCACCTCTACTTCGACAGTAATACCGTCAAACTTTCTCTCTATCTTCTCCATACTCTTTAATTTGATTACAATACTTAAGTCTGTTAAATAATTTAATGCATAGAAAAAAGAAAAGAGAAGGGCCGAAGCCCTTACTCTCACTCAGGAATGTCGCCAGTAGTACCGTCGAAGTCATCTGTCTGAACGTCACAGATCTTACCGTCCTTCAACAGAGACGAACGCAACTTCTCAGCCATGACTGTTGGGTCATCTACATCTGCATTCTGGAACTGACGTACCACTACAGACAAGTTGTTGAACACTTGTGGCTTGATTGTACCGTCATCATCAACCCGTTGGAACTGCTCAACCTTAACACTAACTCGTCTTAGTTCGATAGACGCTGGTCTCTTAGCTGTTAGCTTCTCAGCTAACGCTTCGCTACACCACATACGGTAGTGTAACTCTTCAGCAAACGGATCGTTCTCTGGCTGTGCTGTGATGTTCACATACCAGTTACCATTGCTTGCTTGTTTTGCTTCCAACTCCATAATTGCGCACTTCATCTTTCTTCTCGGCTGTCTACCCTTCAGTAGTAATGCTACACCACAACCGCCTTCCGCTGTGGCTGAACGTTAATAATCACAATAAATGAATAAGTTAATCAATTTGATGCATTATTAAAGCAAATAACAAGCCCAAAACACAGCTTGATGCATTGAGAACCCCCGGGGGACTTTCCTTTCACTTATGATAGGGGGAGGGCAATTATATACTAGTTCTTACGCTCAAATTTCTTCTCAATTTTTATATTTTTTACATATTTTTAACAAAAATTTTATATGTACGTTAGAAGCTATATGTTAAAAATAATTAAATAATGTTAAAATGACACGCTTAGAGTGGTTAGAACAGCATGGTTTTACCAAAGTAAAAGATAATAAAGTAGGAGATTGGAGCTATAAAACATATCAAAAAGTATATGAAAATGGTGATATCTTAGAGATTTATATAGAAGAAACAGATACACCAGGGGAGCTTATATCAGAATATATGACAGGCTGTGAACTCTTTTGTAAGAACACAAATGGTACTCATGATAGTATGAGTTTTGTATAATAGTTAAATAAAGTTAAAAGATGTTAAAAAATTGTAAATCAAACATAGGGAAAGAGGTAGTAGAAGAGTATTATAAAACAGAATATTGGCCTGTTATTGGCAGAAATGTTAAGTATAAAGTAGTAAAATATGCTAATAAAGGGGATAATAAGAGTGAGATATTGCACAAATATTTAATAGAAATAGAACAAAATTAGTATATAATTCGTTACTCTCTATGTCTAGAGTAGAGAGATAGGAGAGTATATATAGAGATAGTAAGTAATATCAACCATTACTCCTTACTCTGGATTATACTACTAATATCTAAAGTAATAGTATATGGAAGATTTCTATTTTTATGATGAGTTTGAGGATTTATACTCAGATGATGAATTTGAATATTATGACTAATATGGGAGAACCAGAAGCTAAAGAGGCTATCTTAAAAGGTTTTGTTACTATTGACGGTATAGAATATATAATACACCCACAAAATAGTGGTAGTTGCGATAATTGTGCATTTGAAGATAGGGAACACTGTCCACAGTTAGCACTAAATATCTGTTGTACTGGAGGAAATATACTAAAATATAGTAACTTTTAAAAGGAACAATTTGCATTATAACGCGTTTTAACAGCAAAAATAAGGATTATGGCAGAGAATAAAGATAATATATTACTAGATCAGGTACTAGAAAAAGTAGAGTATTCGTTTACTCGGGACATTTTAGTTAAACCACTACCTGAAGAATATATTGATAAAGAGATCTCAGAACCAATACCAACAGGTAAGAAAGATATAGATGGTATTGATAAGTATGATACTAAAACAGAAGTAAAGAAAGTACCTACTACCTTTAGAAAGGGTGTAGTATTAGCAATCCCTTCAAATTATGAATGGCAAGATAAAGAGAATCATCCTGAAGTAGGTGATATTGTAGCGTATCCTTCTAAAGCTGCTGCACATTTTGATCTCTTCAAAGACAGTCAATTAGTAAACCCATACAATGTGGTAGCTTTCATTAGTAAAAACAAATAGGCTTTTTTCATTTTCATAAATTAGCTCCTAAGCAATTAGGGGCTTTTTTATTGCATAAAATATACAACAAAATTAAATAAGGACCGTTATATAGTCATGATTCAACAAATGATAAATAATATGTTGGGTGAGTACTCAAAATTTATTCGAATACAAGATGATGGTACGATTAAAGTATTTGTTCCAGAAGACATTAAAAATCCTTCTTTGGAAAATGCTACAGAGTTAACATTATCTAAGAATGAAGCAATTAGTCTCATGGGTTTAGTAACCCAACCCAAACAATACGAAGTATGTGATTCTCCAAATAATTGTAGAATTATATCAGAAAAAGATCCTGATTTTGATGCAAATAAATGGATTAAACTAGCGTTAGGAACTATTAAAAAATAATAAGGAATATGAGAACAGAATATAAAGTAATTAAACCTTTTGGTTGTGCAAAGATTGGTGATATCTTTAATTTCGATTCTGATGATAGAGAGTTTGTAATGGAAGATACTAGAACTACGAAGAAAGGTACTAACTCTCGTTTTATGTCTATTAACGAAGAATATGTTGATGCATTAGTAAAAGGTGGTAATTTGGAACCGTATGGTTCAGAAATTACTGAAACAGAAGAAGAAACATTGCCTACTATTGCTGAACTGAAATTGATTGCATTGGAAGCTTTTATCAATGATTGCAAGACTAAATATGAAAGCAATTTAGATAAAGTAAGAAAGGATTTTGAAGAAGGTAAGATTCAACCTTGTTTGAAATTGGAATCTGAAACAGTAAACCAGAATCTGTTGAAACTTATTAATTCTATTCAGCAGATCTTAGATGTAGATAAAGAAGACAATGAATAAATTAGTTAAGACTGTAAATAAGGATGATCTTATTACAGAGTTCTTAACATCACTTAATGGCATACTTCGGCTTACGGACAGGGAACTAGAATTAATGGCTGAGTTAATTAGATTAGACATTAATTATAATAAACTGCCTAATGAACATAAGAATATAGCTAATAGACAGAATAGAAAGCATATAATTCAAACATTAGGTATTACTAAGGACAATCTAAGTCGGTACATTAAAGCTTTCAAAGAAAAAGGAATTCTAATTGCAGGTCCCGCCGAAGATGAATTAAGTGTTAATAAAGCTCTAATACCAGAGATCATCGGAGACAGAGTTCAAGTAACCATCATAATTAGAATACATGGAAATAATAACATTTAAGCCAGGTACTATAATCCTGTGGCAAGATTATTCTAAGATTAAAATGTGGTTTAATAAACTTCTTGGTAAGAAACTAGACTACAATAGAGGAATAATAATAAAGACAGAAACAATTTTATATTATCCTATTACTCTGGCTAACCCTTTAAGTGAGGAGAATACATTAGCATTAGAACCTATAGTGGACTACACTAAACAAGAAGCAAAGAAGTTACAAAGCATTAAAGTATATGCTGATAACACAGCACTTGATACTTTAAAGATAATTGTTAATACTATTAGACCAGGTTCTATTGATACATCATCAACCTTTGATGATTTACTCCAGAATAAAGAATACAAAGTAGTATATGACTTCTCAAAAAAGAACTAGCATATATACTCAATTAGCTAATAAATATAACATACCATATCAAGTAATAGAAGTAATATGTAATCATCCTTTCAAGTTTGCTTCTAACGTAATAGCAAGTAATGATGATACAAAGTCTATTATGTTTGGTTATCTTTTTAAAATAAAACTAAAAAAGAAATATGCTAGCAAAGAAAGACAAGAACCCAAGAGTAATATTTGAAGACTCTGGAATCACAGAGAATAGATATATATGTGAGGGTAAAATATGGAATGCATCAACACTTATTACTTATTGTAAAGAGCAAAAATATCCTGTATTTAAATTACCTTTAGTTGGCATAGATCTATCACACTTACCTTGGGATATTGAATGTTTAGATGATTTTATATTTCATTCTTTACGAATACAAAAAGCAGATACAAAATATCCAATTATATTAGATAGTTATGGTAGAATATGTGATGGTTATCACAGGATATGTAAAGCTATACTAGAGAATAAGACTGAAATAGATGCAATACGAATACAAAAAATGCCTAAACCAGATGGATATGAAGAACGATCGTAAAGACGATAAAACAAGATGGGAATTAATGCCATTGGACTGTCTTGAAGATATTGCTAGAGTATATACAGAGGGTGCTAAGAAGTATGATGATAATACTTGGCAGAATCTAGAAAATGGTTATGAAAGATATAAAGGTGCATTACTTAGACACTTATATGCTGCTGAAAGTGAAATCTTTGATGAAGAAACAGGATGTAGACATCTAGCACAAGTAGCCTGGAATGCTATTGCTTTACTTTGGATAAGTAAACACCGTGAAGGAGATATTGCTCCTGAAGCAGCTCGTAAGCAGAAATTAATAGACGACTTTTGGGAAGTAATGGATGCCTATAATGAGATTATCAAAGCTGATTGTGACGCTATCTCTAGTAAAGAACAAAAATATATGTTCACCGATAAGCAAATCAACAAAGCTATTAAGAAATGTCCTCTTGACAATATCAAGATCTATTATAGGGAAATCTTTAATTATGATGATAAAGCAGAAGAGAATAAAGATAGAGATGGTAGATTTGTATATACATTAGAAGCACAATACAAAGGTGACCCAGTATTAAGGTCTAACTTGCTTAGACGAGAATTAATAAACTTTCTCAAGAATGCTGTAGAGGAAATTGAATATGAAAGAAACAAACATAGAAGAAAAACTGGATCAGATACTATTGAATCAACAAGTGATTCTACTGTATCTGAAACAGATACTACAGGATACGAATCGTAGTCAATTTGCTGAAGATTATGCTGCAAATCTAGCAGCACAGATGACTGAAATAATATTAGGAAATAATATAGTAAGAAAATAACATGGAAGTAAAGTTTAAGAAATTAACACAAGATGCCGTATTACCTACTTATGCTAACCCGAATGATGCAGGATTAGATCTAACCGCTACTAGGTTTACTCAGGAATTTGATAAGAGTGGTAAAATGGTACTAGTATACCATACTGATTTAGCAGTAGAGATTCCTGAAGGGTATGTAGGTTTTATCTTTATGAGATCATCTGTATCTCAGAGATCGTTATCATTGTGTAACTGTGTAGGTGTAGTAGACTCTAAAATTTAGTTGTAAATAATTACAATTATAAAACCTATTCAATTTTGTTACGTTATTTGTAATAAAAACTTATGATAGTATTAAAATGTAAAACTTGCGGAAAAGAATTTAAAGTAATACCGTGTAGAAAAGATACTGCCAAATACTGTAGCAAAGAATGCGCTAGTATAGGATTACATGGGGGTTTAAATTGTAAATGCGATTTTTGTGGTAAACTTTTTCATAGGAAACCTCAGTGGAAATCAAAAAATAAAAATCAATTTTGTAGCAGAGAATGTTCTAATCAATGGAAGAAAATAAATTTTTGTGGAGCCAATAATCATCAATTTGGTTTAAAAGGAAATTTAAATTCTTCTTATAAGGGTAAAGAAATAGAAAAAAATAATAATGGCTTATTAGATATTAGAGTATATGCACCAAACCATCCTTTCAAGGATAAGGACAGCAGAGTACTAAAACACCGGCTAATAGTAGAAGAAAATCACATAAAATTTAATCCTAAGTATTTTATTGAAATAGATAATCAATATTATTTAAAAAAGGCCACAGAAGTACATCATATTAATTTTAATCATAACGATAATAGAATTGAAAATTTAATACCTTTGACTAAATCTGAACATAGAGCAATTCATAACTTAAATTGTGTTCTAATCAGAGATAATAAAGGAAAAATAACTGGAGTCTTAAAACAGGGTGAATTGCTGGAAAAGCCTGAAGAGGTCGATCAGCAGCCAAGCTTGAATAGTGATATTCTTGAAGGTTCAGAGACTAACAACCGAGTCTTACGAGACAGTAACGTTGACACGAGTGCCCTGCCCGCGTAGCGGTGATGATATAGTCCGAACTACAGATATAACAAAATGAAACTGTAGAAATATAAGGATAAAGAGCCTTATAGTTTAACAAGCCTCGATTTGGGTTACAGAGGTGAAATCATGTGTAAGTTTAAACTTACTACGGATGCATTGCCTACTATCTATCAACCAGGTGAGAAGATTGCACAGTTAATTATTATGCCTTATCCTACTATTGAACCTACTTTAGCTGAAGAATTAGCTGAAAGTGATAGAGGAGAAAATGGTTTTGGTTCATCAGATAATAAGACAGAAAATGAGACACAAGAATCAGGACGAGATAGCGGAGCAGCTGAAGGAGATAATAAATAATTATGATCGTAATCCAGAGTATGTAAATATGTTTTACACTAAGCAAGAAGCTGTTGATGCTTTAAATAGACATTATAAATTAAGATACTTAAAATTTGATTAATAATGAAACTATTTGATATACTTGCAGGAAAAGTAGTTATACACAATGATGCCCTAGGTATCCCAGCCTTTAAAAAGGTATGGGATGCCGATAAGGCAGATAAAGAAATGGCTACTAAATACATTACTTATATTGTACTAAAGAATAAATATGATAGTCCTTATGTAAAAAGTATGTCGCCTGAAGATATAGAACCAAGACTTAAGAAAGAGCTTTTTGATGATGCTAATTATAAATTACCAGTAGAGGTAATAGAAGCAGAACAAGCTTACATTAGTTTCAATGAAACTCTTATCTTAGGCTTACTTAAGAATGCTAGGTTAAAATTAGATAGTGTATCTAGATATTATGCAGAGTCACTACAAGATGAACTAGATGATAAGAAAGTTCAATTAATCCTAGCAGGTATGGAAAAACTTGGTAATACTATTAAATCTTTAGATGCATTAGAATCCGCAGTAAGATCAGAAGAATTAGCTAATAATAAGATTCGTGGGGGTGCAGAAGTTAACCCATATGAACTATCAAATAGGCAAGCTGTACGGTAAGTAATACATTTTGAAACAAAATAAACTAACTACGCGTTAAACGCACAAAATATAATAACTATGACTAAGGAAAAGAAAGCTACTAAAACTACTAGTAAGGCAAAATCAGTTAAAGTTAAATACAATCAGTATGATACGATTGTTAATATGGGACCTGCATATGACTATGAAGTCCTTAAAGATATAGAAGTTGCTCTAATGGAGCAGGAAGCTGCAGAGAAGGCAGCAGTAGAAAAATTGAAACAAACTACAATGCCTCTCTATAAGAGAGTTTGGAGAAGTATAAAGAAATTGTTTAATCATTAATAATATGATTGATTTCAGTAAGAAAATCAAGAATAGTGACAAGTTTAGAACCCCGGCGTTGACTTATTTAGCGTCGGGGTCTTATTGTGCTTACCCGAAAGCTACTACTGAATATTACAATTTCTGGGATCAAGAAGTAGATAGATGTGTTAATGGTTATACTGCAGAGGATGGTGATTACATTACTGGGTATAACTATTTCTATTTAAACTATTGTCCTATTCAAAGACTTGTTTATACTACAGTTAATGGTGAAACTAAGAAGATTAGACAAGCTGCATTCCCTGATTTCTATGATTATGACTATTACTTCTTTCAAGCTGTAGAGGAAGCAGAGAACCAAGGTAAACATATGGTACTTACAAAAGCAAGACGTAAGGGTTATTCATACAAGACTGCTTCTATGTTGTGCCGTAACTTCTTTCTTATCCCTAATTCAAAGTCTTATGTATATGCATCAAATAAGCAATATCTTACTGAAGACGGTAACTTGACTAAAGCATGGGATTATATGGATTTCATTGATGCTAATACTGCATGGGGTAAGAAAAGGCAAGTAGCTAATACAGCTATGCGTAAAAGGGCATCTATGCTTGTTACTGATGAATTTGGTAACAAAGTAGAAATGGGTTACAAATCTGAAATAATGGGTGTATCTGTTAAAGATAATCCTAATGCTGTTCGTGGTAAAGCTGCTAAATTAATTGTATGGGAAGAAGGCGGTTCATTCAAAGAATTAAAAGCTGCATGGGAAATTGCTAGACCATCTGTAGAACAAGATGGTGTTGCCTTTGGTCTAATGCTTTTGTTTGGTACAGGTGGTGACGAGGGTGATAATGTAGCAGGTTTAAGGGAAGCCTTTTATGACCCTGAAGCATTTAACTGTATTGGTTTTGATAATATATGGGATGAAGGTGCAGTTGGTGGTAAGAAATGTGGTTTCTTTGTACCTCAACATACTAACCTAGATATACGTGATTCAAATGGTAATCGTATATATATGGATGACGATGGTAATACTCTTCACGATAAAGCTAAGGCATATATACTTAACCTAAGAGCTAAAGAATTAAAGAGTGCTAAAGACTCTCAACAAGTAGACAGGTATACTGCAGAACATGCAGAAACACCCGCTGAAGCCTTTACTGAACTATCTGGTAATATATTCCCTAAACGAGAATTACAAAAGCAATTAGCTAGGATAAGAACTAATCGTAAATTACAAAATCACAAGCAAGTTGGTGATTTAGTATGGGAACAAGGTGTACCTAAATGGGTAATTAAAAAGACAGGTGATATTACAGAGTACCCTCTACCAAAGATGGCAGATCCTACTGGTTCTATAGTAATATGGGAACATCCTTGTCCAGATCCACCTATAGGCTTATATATAGCTGGTTTAGACCCATATGATCAAGATCAATCCGGTACTAACTCATTAGGTTCTATATTTATATACAAGCGTATACAGAACTTTGAATCGTACAGTGACATATTAGTAGCAGAATATACTGGTAGACCAAAAACAGCAGAAGAATTCTACGATAATGTACGTAAACTATTAATGTATTATAATGCTAGGGCTATGGTAGAAAACCAAAACACTGGTATATTCGCTTACTTTAATAATAAGCACTGTGATTACTTACTAGCTGATCAACCAGATATTATCAAGGATATAGTAAGAGACTCCAAAGTAAATAGACGTAAAGGTTGTCATATGAATAAAGAGATAAAACTTTGGGGTGAGGGTAAGATTAAGGAATGGCTAGAGGAAGAAACAGAACCTGGTCATATGAGACTTGAGTCTATACTATCAGAACCATTACTACAGGAATTAATAATGTATAATGATAAAGGTAACTTCGATAGATGCGTATTAAAAGATACGCAAATAACTACAATAAACGGGTTTAAATCTATTCAGGATGTTACTGTTGATGACGTTGTATTAACTTCAAACGGTAATTATAATAAGGTAACTTGGATTGATAAGCATGTACATAATGGTAGAGCAGTAGGACTTAAACTATTAGGTGATTATAGAATTTTACATTGTACAGACAATCACCCAATTTATATTGCTTCTACAGATAAAGTCAAACATAAATACAGAATAGATAGTTTAAAGTATAAGCATTTTGAAAGAGCTGATAAATTAAATTATAAATATCAATTTGGTTTAGTACCAAAAAGAAAAAATTTGGTACCTTGTAATCTAAGTAATGACTTACTATATTTGATTGGCTGGTTTTTATCAGATGGATGGGCGTCATTAAAAGATGATAAAATGTCTATTACTTTACAAAAAGATCAAGAGCAAATTGTAAATAAATTAATAAATATAATTAATAATTATATTGGTGATGAAGTGTTTATAAAAGGTAATAACAGAAAATTTCATTCTAGTGTAAAAAAAGTTGAATATGGTAGTTATTGGAAAATTCGCATTAACTCACCAAAACTACATCAACTTGCCACAGAATGGGGTTGTGTATCTCATAAAAAATGCATACCAACAATAAAGTATTTACAATCTGGTTTAATGCCATTAGTAATTGGTTTTTTAGAAGGAGATGGGCATCAAAAACTTAATGTTAATTACGATAGTTATAATCGGAATGATATTGAATGCTCTAGTATATATCACTATCTATTACATCAAATTAGGCAAATATTAATTGACAATGATGTTTGGACTACAATTGAACAAACAAAAAACAATCAGTTAAGAATCCATATTCAAGGAAGATATATTAACAAATTATTAACTTATTATAATAGTTTGAAATTTTCTAAAATCGTTTCAGAGCATATTAAAAACAATGTATATCTGGATGAAGATGGTTTTTGGGTGCCTATTAAAAAACTCTATGAATACGATATCAAAGAAGAGGTATATAATTTTGAAGTAGAAAATAATCATACTTATATTGCCAATGGTATAGTTACACATAATTGTATGGCAATGATTCAATTAATGATATACAGGGAACAATTGTATACATCTCAAGTAAAGCAAAAACAAGAAGTAGAGAGGAACCAAAGATTGTTTGATTTACCTATATTTACAGATAAATGGTTTGAACAAGACACTTCTGATTCTACAAATAAATTATTTGATTCAAATATATTAACATTTTCATTTTAAATATGGAACGCACAGTAAATAGCTTTCCTATACAGAAAATACCTTATAACAAGAAGACTGATGAATGGCGAGAATGTTGTGTGGATTACATTATAGGTCAATCACAAATAACTAATTCTGATACGGTACCTTCAGAAGAAGAAATGCAGACTTATTATGATTTATACAATAGTGTCTATAGTGAAAAGGATTTGAAATATGTTACTAACCCTTTTAACCAAGATGATGGTTTCCCAGCAATGGCACAGGATTATAACATTATCAGACCTAAGATTGATTTACTTATTGGTGAAGAAACTAAACGGCCTTTCAATTTTAAGGTATGCCGTACTAGCGATGCTGCTGCAAGTGAAATGCAAGAAAAAGCTAAGCAAATGCTTTTAGATTATGTACAAGCAGCAATCATGGCTAAGATGAGCCCTGAAGGACAAGCAAGATATGAAGAAGCCTTACAATCTGGGGAAATACAGACTCCAGAACAAATACAGGAATACCTTACTAAGGATTATAAGGATATTGCCGAATTAACTGCTTATCACAGTTTAAACTATTTGAAGAACTCTTTAAATATAGACCATGAGTTTGTAAAGACATGGAAAGATGCACTTATTGCTGGAGAAGAAGTTCTTTATGTAGGTATTAGGAATGGAGAACCTTGTTTAAATAGAGTTAACCCAAAAGGTTTCTGGTATGACGATTGTGATGGTATAGAATTCATTCATGAAGCACCTATGTGTTGTAATAAAATGATTATGTCATATACTCAGGTATATGATGAGTTTTATGATAAAATGGATGAAAAGCAACTTAACAAATTACTGGAGAAATTCGATCAGTACGGTAAGAGTGGTAAAAACTGGTTAGGTGATAAGAATATGGTTGATGACTGGAACCATATAGATACTAAAATTTACAGTAAACTACCTGATCACAACCCTTATGGTGATGCTGAAGACGTGGTGGTTTATCATGTATGTTGGAAGTCTTTTAAGAAGATAGGCTTCTTAACAACTATCAACCCTGAAACAGGTTTACCTGAAGAAATTGTAGTGGATGAATACTACAAACCACTTGAAAACGAAACAGTAGAATGGGATTGGATTGTAGAAGTATGGGAAGGATATAGAGCAGATGATGACATTTACTTTGGTATTCAACCAATAGAGTATCAATATATTACTAGTAACAATCTTAATTCACAGAGGTTACCGTATACTGGGGTAGTTTACAGTAATACTAATAGTGTACCAAAATCATTAGTTAGTATAATGAAACCATTACAGTATTTATACATTACTACATTTTATCGATTAGAACTAGCTATGGCTAGAGATAAAGGTAAAGTACCTGTAGTAGATGTTACACAGATACCCAAAGGGTTAGGTATTGATACTTCAAAATGGTTACATTATTTAAGTGCATTAGGTGTTGCATTTATTAACCCATATGATGAAGGTTGGGATATACCTGGTAGGGAAGGTGGTAGACCTTCAAGTTGGAATGGATTCTCTACTTGGGATCTTACTATGGGTAATGTCATAGCTCAGTATATACAGTTACTTGATAAGATTGAAGCTATGGCTTCAGAGTTGTCTGGGGTAACTCCTCAAAGACAAGGTGCTATCTCTAGTACAGAATTAGTAGGTAATGTAGAAAGATCTGTAATACAATCTGCTCATATTACTGAACCTTTATTCTGGATGCATAACCAAGTAAAGAAACAAGCTTTATTAATGTTATTAAATGCTGCAAAAGCTGCATGGAAAGATAGTGACAGACAGTATCTTAATTATATATTTGATGATACTACTCGAGCATTTGTCTCAGTATCAGATAACTTTCCATATGAAGACTTTGATATTTTTGTAACAGATTCTACTAAAGAAGCTCAAGCAATTGAGCAGTTAAGAGCATTGATACAACCAGCTATGCAGAATGGTGCAAGCCTTGTAGATGCTGCTGAAATGTACATGATGGATAATCTATCTATGTTAAAGAATAAGTTGCAAGAACTTGAAAATCAAAGAATCTCTCAGCAGCAAGCTATGCAAGAACAAGAAGCAATGCAACAGCAGCAACTTGTACAGATGCAGAATCAAGTTAAGGAACAAGAACTTATGCTTAAAGAAGCAGAACTTGACCTTGAGAAATACAAGATTGATCAGGACAATGCTACTAAGATTACTGTTGCTCAATTGAATGCTTATCGTGGTTCTGAAAGTATGGATCAAGATGGCAATGGTATACCAGATCCTATTGAGATTGGTAATCAAGCGATTGAACAGCAACGTCTTTACTCTGATATTATGTCTAAACAGATTGAACAAGCTAATAAAGCTCGTGAAGCTGAGAATAAGAAACAGATAGAAGCTAAGAAGATTGAACAATCTGATAAAGCTGAGAAGCTTAAAGCTACTATTGAAAGAGAAAAGATAGCATTAGAAAGACAGAAACTTGAAGAAGCTAAGAAGTTACAGATCCTTAAAGATAAGGCTGCAATGGAGAGAGAAAAACTTAAAGCTAAAACAGCCCTTAGAAATAAGACAAACGCAGAAGCAGCAAAATCTAAAACTAAAAAATAGGAGGAATTAATTATGGCATGTGGAAGTAAAAAAGGCGGAAGCAAGAAAGGTGGTAAAACTGGTAAAACAGGTAAGTAATATGAAAGAAGTTTTACTATATATTTGGCAATTGCCCCAGAATCTACTGGGGCTAGCCTTATATAAAATATATAAAGGTCATGAAATATGTACTAAAGAAGTTTGTGGGAATGGTATTAAGTGTAAGCTCAGTCCTCAAATGGCTGGTGGTATTACCCTTGGTAAGTATATTATCGTTAATAATCCTAAGCATTTGCATCATGAATTGGGACACACTAGACAATCGAAAATCTTAGGTCCCTTGTATTTATTAGTAATAGGTTTACCTAGTTTAATACATGCAGGATTACATGCTAAAGTGTGTAAGGATAAAAACTATTATCACTTCTATACTGAACATTTATTATTTCCTGAAGAAAATAAATAATTATGAAATGGTCAGATTTATCCTTTAAAGAAAGGAAACAAATATACGATAGCATTAAAGCTCAGAATCCTGACACTACCTATCTTGATATTAAACATCAATTTGATTCAATTCCTGCGTACGAAGACGGTGGTAAGAAGATAATGCCACCCAAAGAGTTAGGTCTTACTCCAGGTACTCCAGAGTATTATAAGAGACAACAGCAAATATCGGGTAGAGCTTCTACAGTTCAACCTGAAGCTTATGTAACTCCTGCTGGTTATGTAAAAGATGCAATTAACTTCGTTGAAGACCTAAGTAACGGAGATTATACAGGTGCTGCTGTAGATGCTGCTCTTAATATTATTCCTTGGGGAGTTGGTAAAACATTAAAAAAGTTTAAATCTAAAGTAGGAAGATTAATTGAAGGTACTGATGAGTATGCGGCTTCTTCATATACAGAACCATTCACACCTACTATTACGAAACCGACTAAGGTTAAACGTACTCCTTCTGGAGAAAGAAACTATAATCCAGCTAAACCTCCAAAAGATATAGAAGCACAAGCAGCCATGTTATAGGATACTTGGTATCGTGAAGCAGTTAATAAGAATCAGTATAGTAATGAGATATTAAGAAGTGTTGATCAAGCATTATACCCTGATGAGGATACTCGTAAATTAGTACGAGAGATTGATAAGGCTTATAATACTAATTACGAAAAGGCTTATTCCGATATTGCTTATAAAGAAATAACTGGTAGGAAAGATTATGTATCTTATGGCTCGATGGGTGATAATATATATGGTAAAGCTAATATGAAGAACATTCAAGATGGATTTACATCTAGCAATGTTGATGATTATAGTATAGTACTTGACCCATCTACATATATGCCTGGTACTGCAAATCATGAGTTAGGTCATATGGCAGATGGTATAGCTGGCTCAATAAAGTATGAGGCTGAACCTGGTGTAGATTATATTACAAACCCTTATCTTAGATATTTAGCAGATCCAGGTAATACTTATACTACTAAGGAATTAAGAGATGCTGGGTTTCATTCAGCAGCCAGGAATAAGAGGTATTTGCTTAATCCTACAGAATCTAAAAGTCATATGTTAACTCTCAAGAGAGCTTTGAAAGATTCTAATAAGATCAGTAAATGGAGTGACCCTGTAGATGAGAATATGATTCTAGATTACTTTAGAAGTGGTAGAGCTAATGGTGCTGTTAGAAATCAATACGATTTATATATTGATAAACAGAGATACATAGATAGAATTAACAGACTAGTACCAATGGAATGGTTACTTCCTACAATAGGTCTAGGTGGAGCAGAATTTTTAAGAGAAAAACAAAATAATAAATCTAATTAATAATAATTATGGATAACAATAGTAATCAACTATTAGGTTGGGAAGCAGTAGCAGATGTATTTTCATCTAATACTATAGATAATAATCCTTTAGTAACAGGAAATCTACGTGAAGAACAGGGAGAGATTAGTGATGAAGAGATTGCACGTTTGCAGAGACAGCATAAGGCTCCTTCTGTAAAAGACGTATTTGGAAATGATGCTGTTAAGACTCCAGAAAAGGAAGAAAAAGGAACAGAAGAACCAGTAGTAGAAGATCCTACTGAGGAACCTGCTAAAGATGATAAAGTAGTAGATACTAAAGAGAAAGAAGATAGTATAGTAGATACTCCTACTGAAGGAGAAGAATTGGATAATGAAGGTATTCAAGTAACTGCATTCTTTGATGCTGTAGCAGAAGAAATGGGTCTTGAAGTAGGAGAAGGTGAAGATAAACCTGCTACTGTGGAAGAACTCTGTGAATACTTTAGGGATATGATCGAAGAGAACTCTACACCAGAGTATGCTAGTGAAGAAGTTGCTCAATTGGATGAATTCGTACGTAATGGTGGTAAGCTTGAAGATTACTTCAAAGCTGCTCCTGCAATTGATTATGAAACTTTTGATACTACTATTGAAGAGAATCAGAAGAGAATTGTAAGAGAATTGCTTGCTGCTAAAGGATTTAATGAGAAACAAATTGCTCGTAAAATCGAAAAGTATGAGGATGCAGGTATCCTTGAAGATGAAGCTGAGGATGCATTGGAAGCTATGAAGGACATAGCTGAAGAAAGAAAGGAACAGCTATTAGCGCAACAGAAAAAGGAAAATGAACAGAGAGTAGAGCGCCAACAAAGATTTGTAGATGACGTTGTCACCAACATTAAATCTTTAAAAGATATACGCGGTATAGCTATTCCTGAAAAAGATAAGAAAGCTCTACTGAATTATATCTTTAAAACTGACGCCGATGGTCTTACTCAATATCAAAAAGACTATTCTAAGAGCGTCAAGAATTTAATTGAGTCAGCCTATTTTACTATGAAGGGTGACACTTTGCTAGATACTGCTAAAAAAATTGGAACTAGCTCTGCTATAAAAACACTTAAACAAAGCTTAAAAAACACGGGTAGTTCAAAAAACTCAAAGAAAGTTCACACTAGTTCACCAAACTCTATCTGGAGTATCGCAGCACGTAGTTTAAATAATATATAAAAATATAAATTAATTTATGGATAACGGAATTCTGAATAATTTGCAAATCGGTAAAAGTAGATGGTTTTCAGATCTTATTGACGAAAATAAGATTTCAGAAGCAATGTTATCAAGACCTTATGAAGTAGAACGTATTGTATCTTACGTTTTTGCTGCTAAAGATGGTGCTTATGGCACATCTATTGATGCTATTACAGGTGGTCTTGGTAATGTAATGACCATTGACCAGAGTACGTATGAATGGTACGTAGAAATCGATACCGATAGAGCTGTAACAATTCGCTCTGCTAAATGGCAGGGTACAGAAATTACTGCCGCTAATGCTGACACTATTATGGCAGGTATTGGTAACACACCTATCCAGATTTGGGTAGAAGATAAATGGTTTGGTCCGGGTGCTATTGTAGTACTTGATGACAAGGAATATCAGTTACGTATTTCTGGTGCTCCTATCCAGGACGGTAACCTGTGGTGCTATACTATGTTTATTGCAGATGGTCAGTCTAATTCTTATATTCCTGGTAAGTATCTGTTGGCTGGTCGTGAAATGTCACGTCTGGGTTCTGCTTACGAAGAATATAGTGAAGAAGCAGATATCCTGAACTACAATACTCAGTTCAAGATGCGTAACTACCTGTTCACAACTCGTTTGAGCTATGATATTACTGGTACAGCTTATGCAACTGTTCTGTGGATTGCATTGAAGGATCCTAAAACAGGTAAGAAATCTTATTTGTGGTCTGATTATCAGGAATGGACAGCATTGCGTGAATGGCGTAAACGTTGCGAAAAGATGATGGTTTACTCTAAGTCTAATCGTAACCAGGATGGTACTTTCTCTCTGAAAGGTACTAACGGTCGTCCGGTTTATTTGCCTGCTGGTCTTTTGGAACAGATCGCTCCGTCTAACAGACGTTATTATACTGAGTTGACAGCTGAATTGCTGGAAGACTTCTTATTTGATCTGTCTTATAATGTACTTGGTACTAATGAACGTAAATTCGTTGCACTTACTGGTGAAATGGGTATTCGTGAATTTGACCGTGTATTGAAACAGAAAGCAGCTACAATGAACTTGATCGATACTAAGTTCGTAAGTGGTAGTGGTCAGGAATTGACACTTGGTGGTCAGTTTGTAACTTACAAGATGACTAACGGTATTGAATTGACACTGAAACACTTCCCGCTGTATGATAATACTACAGACAACCGTCTGTTGCACCCAATTTCTGGTAAGCCGCTGGAATCTTATCGTTTTACTTTCTTGGATGTTAGCCGTCGTGATGGTGAAGCAAACATTGTTAAGGTAGTACGTAAAGGTCGTGAATTCATGCAGTGGTATACTGGTGGTTCTATCTCTCCTGCAGGTCCTGCTAAATCTATCAACACTTTGCGTTCTAATGCAAAGGATGGTTACACAGTTCACTTCTTAGGTGAAATGGGTATTATGGTAAGGGATCCCCGAGGATGTGGAGAACTTATTATGGATGCCGAAGCTTAACTGAAAGCATGTGGAACATAAAATAATATTCTCGTTATAGTGGTATAAATTTTTATACCACTATGATTAGAATATATAAAATAACAGACAGAACCAATAATAAAATTTATATAGGTCAAACAAAAAGAGATATTTATAAAAGATTTGGTGATCACTTATCTAGAGTAAATAGTTCTAAGATTAATGATAGAAGATGTTCTTTATACATTGCGATGAATAATCACGGTAGAGAAAATTTCTATATAGAATTAATAGAGGAACTAGAAGATGATATAAAATTAGGTGATACTAAAGAAAAGTATTGGATATCTTTTTATGACTCTACTAATCCAGATAAAGGATATAATATAGACGCTGGCGGTCACGTTATATCAGAAGCTTGTAGAAAAGCTAAAATTGCATTACAAATTGGAAAACCAGTTTCAGAAAGAGTAGCTAAACTAAATAGAGAAAGAGGAATAAAACAGGCTAAACCAGTTTGTCAATACTCTAAAGATGGTATTTTATTAAATGTTTTTCCTTCTATAATTGAAGCCAGTAGATCTACTAAGTGTGACCGTAGAGCTATCCAAAGACAATTAAAAGGAGAATCAAATTTAGGAACAGCTAGGTCTTTTAGTAATTTAAAATATATCTGGAGATATAAAGAAGAATAAATTTTAGGTCTGTGAATCTTACAGACCTTTTATTTTATTAACAGGTTTAAAATCTATATTTATATAAATATATGGAAATACATCTGAATATATGGAAGCAACGTTAAGATTTATTAGAATTAATCCCTGGTCTGGGATTGCAAAGTTTAAAAATTGTTCTGAATACATCGCGTCATATTGGACAAGATCAGGTAACAAGTATACAGGTTTAACAGAAGAAGATGCTCGTAGATTAGAGAAAGCCATCGGTTATCCTGAAGGTCATTTAGCTCCTTATAGTTCTTTCTGGACTACTTATGCTATCAAAGTTGGTAATAAAGATTATTACTTACATACAGAAAGACCTGAAGACGAACTTGCATATTTGTTTCTTAAAAATCACAAGAGAGTAGCTTGTGGAACAGCTAATATCAAACCAAGTAATGATTTTGTATTGATTAATTCTGAAGCGGAGGCTGAAGAAAATAATAAGAAATTTAAAGTTAAACGTGAAGCTTACGCTAACTTTACTAAGATGTCACTTGAAGAAATGCGTAAATGTCTTAGACTTTATGGTATCAAATCTGATTCTATTTCTAGTGAATTAGTAGAAAGTAAGCTTAATGAGTTAATTGAAGCAGATCCTCAGAAGTATCTCTTACTTTGGGTCAACAACCAGAATAAAGAAACTCAATACTTGATTGAAGCAGCTATTAGCAAGAATATTATTCGTAAGAATAAGAACTTATATTACTATGGCACTGATGTAATTGGACGTAGTATGGATGAAGCTGTACTAATGCTTGATGATAAGAAAAATCAGGATATTAGATTAGCTATCATGCAAGAAATAGAATCCAAGTAAATATGACAATAGCAGAAGCACATATTGCATTTAAAGTAGAAGCTGACAAGAATGCTGTTAATATAGGCATGTCTGGCTGTCCTTCTTTCTTACCAGAAGAAATAGATTATTGGTTATATACTGCTTATCTAAGTAAGATAGCTACTAAGTTTACTGGGAATAATACCATACAAACTTCTTTTGAAGGTAATGCTAAGCGTGTAGCAGACTTAGAAGGTCTAGTAAGAACAGACAAAGGGCTAACTTTACTTAGTGAAACTACTAATAACAAATTGACACTTAATGACTTTAAATCAAACATTAAGTATGGTAGTGATACACAAGATAAGCGTATGTACTTCATACAAGGCACTTTACATTTTGGTAGTAAACTAGCCAATGTTAAGTTAATAAGTCATGAGAACGCTTTAAGATTCTTAGAAACTTATAATAATAAACCTTGGATAGAAGAACCTGTTGCTATATTAGAAGATAACAAGTTGATAGTGTTCGTGGATAGGGATCTTATGACAGGTCCCTATACTATCGACTTAACTTACTTAGCATATCCTCGTAGAATTAATAATCAAGACATTACGTCTACATTAGATGAAATACCAGAGTATATGCAATATGAAGTAGTTAAGTTAGCTGCTGATATGGCATTAGAAAATGTTGAATCACCAAGAGTTCAATCACACCCACAATATGTGGCACAATTAGCAGAATAATATGAGTAGCAAGGAATGTCAAATGGAATTTGAGCGTAGGTTACAACTAATAGATCCTACTCTTACTATAGAACAAAAACCTAATTCAGATCTTATTTTCTCATTGTTAAATGAGGCACAAGATCGTTACGTAATGATGAACTATGTTGGTGATGATCAAATGGAAGTTGAGACTAATACTCAAACAAGAAATACCGATTCTATCAAAAGTCTGTTGGTTGAAAAAGAACTTGTACAAAGTGGTGCGACATCCAATGGTATCGCAAGGTATAGGTTACCTTACTCCACTACTGATGAGTATTTCTTATACGTACATTCAGTAAGTAAAGTAAAAGGTACTTATAAGCAGTATACTACTGAAACTAAAGTAGATAATCAATTAGTAAAATATAGGGATCTACCAAAGTTTATGAAGACTGCTTATAATACACCAATTGTAAGACAACCAGCAGTAGCTTTAATATCTGATCCAACTACTAAATATATGTACATGGAAGTAGTAGTAGATGCTTATACTACCTTAAGTGGTGTTATTCTTACTTACTATAGAAAACCACTAAGATTTAATACTACAACTGGTGCTTCAAAATGTGAATTACCTGAATCTGTTCACAGTGAAATAGTTGACCTTGCTGTCAATATGTTTATCACAGAAGGTAAATACAGATTACAAACTAAACCATCTAACCAAAGTAATAGAGAATAAATATGAAGTTCATTGAATTACAAACTGCATTTGAAACCGAAATAGGTTTACTTGATAATAATATTGAGAAACCAGTTACAGCAGATATTGAATATTGGTTAATGGCTGGTTTAGATAAGTTTATTAAAACTAGATACTCAGGTATCAATTACAAGCGTACAGCATTTGAACAAGATCAGAAAAGAATTGATGATCTTCGTACACTTGTAACCAATAAGACATATCAGTTTACAACATTCCCAGAAGAACAAGTAGTTACATTACCAACAGATTATATGTTTACTTTAGGTGAAACCGCAGTAATCTATAGTAATAATAATTGTTGGCCTAAGGGGCCAAATGGTCAACCTAGGACTAAACATACAGATGTGTTAGAAGCTACTATTGAGAATTTTGATAGACAAAGACAAAATACATTATCAGAATATAGATTACATGGTACTTCAGCAAGACCTTTGAGATTATTTCAGGGTAATGAAATCCATTTATATACTGATGGTAATTACAATATAAAGAATTATATCCTCACATACTTGAGGACTCCTAAAAAGATTAGCCTGACTGATGCTCCTTTTGATGAGTATACAGATATGCCAGTATCAACTCATTCAGAAATTGTGAAGCTAGCAGCGGAGTTATACTTGGAAAACCAGGCTAATCCAAGATATCAATCGTATATTAATGAGACAAATACGATGGAATAGTTTAGTTTACGCGGAAATCTGAAACATGGAAAGTAGAAGACTAAACCAGTTAAACTAAGCGCTTTGTTTAACTAATAAAATTAAAATAATATGCTACAAAAGGTAAATACGGTACTCATTGCTAAGACAGCTCCGGCTTCGTTCTCTAATGTAGATTCTTTAGCTGATGGTGCCATTGCTTTGTTTGATGAAAACAAAAAACTGTTGACAACAGCTGCTAATGCTGCTGCTGCTAATGCTATTTATGTTGGTGTTTGCCAGGGTACAGAAGACGTATATAACGAAAAAGGTACGAAGACCACTAAGGCTGTGATTAAGTATTCTATGCCTATTCAGAAAGGTTCTTGCCCTTCTATGGTTATCACTCCGTTCGTAGCTAAAGCTGAAGATAAGATTGTTATCACAGCTACTAATGTTACTCCGGAAATTGGTCACCGTTATGTTTTGCGTCTTGTTTATAATGACATTCACGAAGCTCCGGGTCAGTTTACTCATACTTATGAAGTAATCGCTAAGACTACTGCTCCGAAAGATTTGATTGACGCTTTTGTAAAGAAGATTAACAATCACAAAGGTGCTCGTGTAGTAGCTACTTCTAGCGCTGCTGTTCTTACTTTGAATGCTAAGGAAATTCCTTACAATCAGGGTATTACGACAGACGCAGGCTATTGCCAGGTATCTGTAGAAGCTTTCATGTGGACAACAATTCCTTCTGGTTTGCTAAGCAATGTAATGTATCCGATTTCTAATCTGACAATTGCTAAGACTCAGGGTACTCCGGGTCGTGGTAATGCTTACATTGTTCGTGATCGTGAAAATTGGAACTTAGGATATGAAGGCATTCAGTACCGTGCTAATGCTATCTATCCGTATATCGCTCCGGAATTCAGATCTGAATTGGATGTAGAATATGATACTATTACAATTGAATGGGATAACAAATATCTGTCTAATGACAATCAGTACATTAAGACTACTCCGTTATCTGCTGAAATCTATGTTAACAAAGGACAGATCTCTACAAATGCTCTGTTTGTTAATATGATTAAGTCATTCATTGCTGGTACAGATGTAACTGCTTAATTAGCAAATAAATTTAACCATAAAAGGGGATTGGGGAAGTTATCCCCAGTCCCTTTTTTATTTATACGATTGATATGAATGAAATTAATGAATCTCTGTATTACGCAGAAGTTAAATTATTAAAGAATTACTGTAGCAATTGTTTGGATAACAAAATGAAAGAGTTAATTATGATGTTCTTATTTAAGAAAACTCTTTATGATAATGCTACAGAATTAGGTTTAACAGAAGATGCTGATCTGTATTACAAAGAAATGCTGAATATGTTAAATCTTAGAAAGTGTGATTGTAATATAATGTGTAACAGTTGTAATAAATGTGGTAATGGAACTTGCACAATATGTAAATAAAGTTGGGGAATTAGTTAATCAGTCTACTAAGTGCAATGTAGAATTAGATAAAGTTTCTATTACCAATTTAGTATTATTGTTGCATTTAGGCAAATTATCTAGTTGGGCTAGTACTAAAGTAGATGATGAAGATTTTCCCATTACTCAGGAAGATGTAGATAAAATTATAGAATGTATGTGTTGTTTAAAAAAACAAATTAATTTCTATCCAGAAAAAGATATCGACGATGATTGTATATTAACAGAAGTAGAAGAACATATAATTCAAGAGTAATATGAATAAAAAGATATCACAATTTGAGGTTACCACATCTTTTGAAGATAATGATATTCTAACTCTTGTACAAGATAAAACTAATAAGATAATTCATAAAGATGATTTTGAAACTAGTTTATCTGGTACGTTTGCAACTAATGAAAGAGTAGATGGTATTGAAGAAGATGTAGCTAATCTTGATATTAAAGTAGACAACAATTATACAGATCTATCCAACAAGATAGTAGAAGGAGATACTAATGTTACTAATAACCTAAGTAGTAATATTAATAGTTATTATGATGTATTAAACAATAAGATCATTACTCTTGAAGATAAACACGATAAGGATTTAACTGAAGTTAATGATACAGTACAGGGTTGGATAGATACTATTGATGATAAGTCTACAAAGGAACAATTACAAAACCTATTAAATAGGTTGATTGAAGATGAAAATATCATTACAGCATTAGCAGATTTAATTGCAAATGGTGGTGGTAGTGGTGAAGCACCCGGTTTTCATACACAACCTACTAGTACCATATTTCCGTTATCCGGGTATTATTATAATGGAGATACTAGCGATTTAACTACTACAGATACGTTAAATCAAGCTTTATCAAAACTGGAAGGTAAAATTAGATCTGTAGAAGGTAGCATAGGTGGTGATACAAAATATATGATCACTAGTACCGACAATACTCAACCTACAGATGGTAATTTATATTCAGCCAGGAGATCTGATTTAAACTATATATCTAAAAAGGTTGACGATACAGCAAATGGCTATATCAAGTTTTTAAAAGGAATACAAGGAGGTCAAACATTTAGAGAAGGTTTTCTAGGTGAAGGTGCTTCTTTATATCCGATTAATGGCAGATGGAAGTTTGAAGTAGATGATTTGTTTGTTAGAGGTAGAATGACTGTTAATGAACTTCTAGTAAATGAAATAAAAGCTACTGGTGGAGATATATTAGTTTCAGTTGCTGATCTTGAAATACTAGATGTTACTACTACTCCAGATAATGATTACAAATGTACATTTGATACTCAAGATGGTACTGTAAGAAATCCTTTTGTTGAAGGAGACCAGGCTATATGTCAAATCTTTGATGGTAAAAATGTTAAAAGATATTGGCGCATGGTATCCGAAGTAGGTACTGATTATGTGGTTTTATCTGATTCTGTATGTGAACCTGGTAGTTCTGTTCCTGAACCTAAAGATAAAATTATTCAGTTAGGTAATAGATATCCTGGCAATGAAGATCGTAGATCAGCTATTATGATATCTGCTAGAGGTGCAGAAGGACCTAGTATTACTTTATATGATAATATTGATGATTTTAATTTAGTAGGTAAAGATCGTACAGTTATAGGTAAAAATAGTAGATTCGTTGGTACTTTATCTCAAGTATCTAGTAATGGAGATATTATAAGAGTACCTATCGATAGAGGACAATTTATAGCTGGCACTACATATTATTATTATGATAGAGTATCATATAATGGTTCACTGTGGTTATGTATGGCTACTCAAACCACTAGTATCCCTAGTAAAGAAAATGATGAGTGGTTATTGCAAGTAGAAAAGGGTGAGCAAGGTGCTGCTGGTGCAGATAAAGCCAAATGGGTAGAAATTACTGGAGAAAGATTATTCATGTACGATAATCCTAACTTTGAAGGTACTCCTACACCATCTGTTATTACACTATATTGCAATACTTATAATATAGAAAATCCTGTATTTACTTGGGTAAATAGAAACACAAATGAAACAATAGGTACTTCTCAAGCATTAGATGTACGTCCTGATATGTTTGGGGATCTTAGAAATTTTGTAGTACGTTGTACTGTAGTTAATGGTAAAGAAAGTTTTTATGATGAAACTCAGGTAGCTAAGCTTGGAGATGGTGCAACTGGAGAAGATGCTTTCTATATTGACCTAAGTAATGGTAATATGACGGTACCTTATGATTCATCTGGTAATAACCCCCAAATCACTATTACTGATGTGTATACTTACGTGTATGCTTATCAGGGAACAAACCAATTATATATTGATAGTATAACAGCAGAAACTATTGAAGGTATAGCTACTGTTACTGTGGATGGTGATAAAGTGACATTAAATACTTTAGGATCACCTTCTGCTAGAATACGATTAACAGTTAATATCGGTTCCATGTCCTTTACTAAGGATTTATGGATTAATAAAGTACAAAATGGTGAGAATGGGTTTGATGGAGTCGACGCTTGTTATGTATTAATATCAGGAGAGCAGGTATTTAAGTACGATAAAGAAGGTTTAGTTAGTCCATCACAAATAACTTTATATGCTAGTTCGTATGGTATTGAATCTCCTACTTATTCTTGGTATTGGAAGATTGTAGGTACAGATGATTGGAATCTTCTTGAAAACGAGATTACAGAAACTTTAGTAGTATCACCAAACGGTTCATACTTTAATAATTCTGTTAACGAAGTAACTTTTAAAGTAGAATGTACTTCTGCTTTAGGAGGAGCTGTATATCAGGATATGTTAACAATTAATAAATTGTATGATGGAAAAGATGGAGAAAGCCCATATAGAGGTGTATTAACTAATGAAGCTCACACAGTAGCTGCTAACTGGTTAGGAGAAGTAGAATCATCAGAATTAGCAAAAGCTTCTACTAATTATTATTTATATCAAGGTACTAGAAAATTAGAAAATAGTGAATATACTATAACTTATACTAATTTAGATAACAATGCTCAAAATCAATTATCTATTGATACAAATAATAATAAACTTACCGTAGCTAGATTAGGTAATAGTTTTGATAGTACAGTGTTTAAAGTAGAATTTCATGTACCTGCTTCTTCAGCTTCTCCAGTAGTAGATGTATGTGATTTTACTATTACAAAAGCCAAAGGTGGAGCTCCTGGTGATTTTGAAGTATCTATTTATTGTAGATCTAATGAGTCTCAACCGAATCGACCTTCTATGACATCTAGACCTACTTCAGGCGGTACATATAGCAATGGTAATTACTGGTATGTAGATGCTCCTTCAGCAAGTGGTTATGCTATATGGAAAAGTACTGCTTTATTTGATGGAGAAACTGGTTTACTTAAATCTGGAGAACAGTGGACATTACCTACAAAAATATCAGGTAAAGATGGACAAGATGGGCAGAATGGTGCTCAAGGACCTGCTGGACCACAAGGATCTCCCGGAGATAGAGGTCCTGCTGGAGATCCAGGTCCTGGATTAAATTTCAGAGGAGAATATAATGATAGTACTACTTATTATAAAACAGCGGAATTGGTAGATGTTGTAAAAAGAAACGGAGTATATTATATGGCAAATAAAGCTACAATTACACCTGGTTGGTCTAGTTCTGAATGGAAATCATTAAATTCATTTGAGAATATTGCAACTGGTTTATTATTTGCTGAAGAGGCTACAATTGGTGGTTGGCGTTTTAGTCCAGCTTCTAGTAGTTATTTCAGATCAACAAATGATACGGTATGCTTTTATCCATCTACAGACGGAAGTATTCCATTTTTAGCTGCAGGTAATGGGTCAAATAAAGGGGCTATTTCTTCTGGAGGTACCAAAATTATAAATGAAAACGCTCCTCTAAAGTTGTGGGCAGACGGGATTGTTACAGTAGGAGATGGTACTAAGAGTTCTAGAGCTGGATTAACCGGAGTAGGTACTTCTTCAGACTCTGTAAGAATTTGGGCAGGTACAAATCATGGTAATAGAACATCTGCTCCTTTTAGAGTACTTGATAATGGTAGTATGGTAGCAACAAATGGTACATTTACTGGAAACGTTACTTGTACTTCTTTAATTGCTCAAAATATTGATTCTAGTAAGTTCTCAATACCCGGATTGAAGTGTGCAGGTAGATGTAACTGGACTGGGTCTAGTGCATCATTTGGATATTTATTTACTACTAAGGAACTTAGAATGTCTCCTTCTAGGGTTGCCACAGGTAGATTTAGATTTACATTATCAGGTGCACACAGTACTGATTATATTGTATTGTGTTCTATTGATAATCCAACCACAAACATAAATAGTAGTTTTAGAGGTTCATATCAAATGGGTCCTAGATATTCTGACCATTTTGATGTTCATTGGTTTGATACTGATGGCAGTGCTCATGATTTAACTTATTTTAATGTTGCATTTTTTTCGTATTAAAATATGGAACTATATTATATTACAAAAAACGGAGCAGGTTCAATAGATGCTGATTTTTTTAAAACTTATTTAAGTGATAAAGAAGTAAAATCATTAGAAGAACTTACAGAAGATGATCGTTATTTATTTTTAAACGACGACCAAAGAGATTTTTATATCAAATACATGGATGAAGTAGTGGATGATCCAATGGCTGTATACTATATGAAAACGCCAGTGAAATCTTCTCAAAATGAAAGAATACGCAAAATACGAGAAAACACTTATATTAGTAAAAGCGATCCACTATATATGGCATACATAAAATATAAAGAATTTGGAGAAAATGAGGCAGCAGCTAAAGCTTATAATGAATGGAAACAAGCTGTGTTAGAAATAGAAGAAGCTAACCCGTATATTACAGAATAACATGATAAAGAATAACGTATATTATGAATTCTTTGCAAGCTATATGGTACCCAATTCTAATGAAGTTGGGTACTGGATAGACTTGGGAGCAAATTCAAAAGGAAAAATAATTAAAGTATATAATCCTGATATTAAGTCTTGGGTTAAACTAACAGATGCTACTAGTGAAGATGCTGTTGCTCCTTTCATTGGTTCTAATGGTAACTGGTGGATAGATAATCGTGATACAGGTATACCCGCTTCTGGTAAAAGTCCAATTATTGGTGAAAATGGTAATTGGTGGATATTTGATCCAGCATTAAACGAATATGCTGACACTGGTGCTACTGCATATGGTAAGACTGCATATGAATATGCTGTAGAACAAGGATATACTGGCACTGAAGAAGACTTTGGTAGAATGCTTGCAGAAGTACCTAATGCAGTTAAAGATGCTAAACAAGCTGTAAAAGACTCAAAAGAAGTACTTCAGAATCCACCAAAGATTGTAGATGGTAATTGGTATATCTATGACTATGTAAATGATACTTATCAGGATAGTGGTATCAATGCAGTTGGTGACGCATTTACTATTGTAAAGACATACCCTTCAATCCAAGCTATGGAAGATGATTACAATAATCCTGAAGTAAAGACAGGACAATTTGTAATGATTGATACAGGTAATGTTGAAAATGAAGAAGATTCTCGATTGTATCTAAAAGGAGATACTGAATGGAAATTCATATCAGACTTATCTGGTGCACAAGGTATTCAAGGTTTATCAGCATATCAAGTAGCAGTACAACATGGCTTTGAAGGTACAGAAGACGAATGGTTAATCTCTTTAAAAGGTGAGAAAGGTGAAACTGGACCTAAAGGAGATAAAGGTGATACTGGAGAAAAAGGTGCTACTGGTGAAAGAGGACCTCAGGGTTTACAGGGAGAAAGAGGTTTACAAGGTGTACAAGGTGAAAAGGGTGAGCAAGGTATACAAGGACCTGTTGGACCTAAAGGCGAGCAAGGAGAGCAAGGTATACAGGGAATTCAAGGGCCACAAGGAGAACCTGGTCCACAAGGACCTAAGGGAGACACTGGTTCAGGATTAAATATTAAGGGAGAATTAGATTCTGAATCACAATTACCACAAGAAGGTGTATCTGGTGATGCTTGGTTAATTGCTGGTAATCTATACGTGTTTGTGGGTGAAAACGGTAATGTTGAATCTAATCCTAAATGGAGTAATGTTGGTAGTATTCAAGGACCAGCAGGACCGACAGGACCTAAGGGAGAACAGGGAGAACCTGGTCCTAAAGGTGAACCGGGAGCTGATGGAGCACCTGGAATACAAGGTCCAAAAGGTGATCCTGGTGAAAAAGGAGAGAAAGGAGACCCAGGTAGTGATGCTTCTGTAACTAAACAGAATGTAGAAGCTGTACTTACTGGGGATATTACTAGTCATAATCATGATAGTAGATACATATCTAAAAGCAATACTAGTACATATACACCTACTGCAGATTATCATCCTGCCACTAAGAAGTATGTAGATGATACTGTAGCAGCAGTAGATGTTACTGAACAAATCTCTGGTAAAGCTGATAAAACTTATGTAGACAGTAAGTTAGATACCAAAGTAGACAAAGTATCTGGTAAACAGTTAAGTACAAATGATTACACTAATGAAGATAAAACTAAATTAGCTGGTATTGCTGCAGGAGCTGAAGTAAATGTTAATGCTGACTGGAATGCTGAATCTGGAGATGCACGGATACTTAATAAACCTACTATTATTACTGAGGAACAAGTAGATCAGAAGATTAATACTGCCATAGGTTCAGTATATAAGGTAAAAGGTTCTGTAGCTAATTATGAAGCTTTACCTAAAGACAATGTAACAATAGGTGATGTATATAATCTTGAGGATACAGGAGCTAATTATGTAGCTACTTCAACTACTCCAGATTGGGATAAGTTAAGTGAAACAGTAGATCTTAATGGGTATTTAACTAAGACTGATGCAGCTAGTACGTATCAACCAAAAGGCAATTATCTTACTTCAGTACCTGAAGAATATGTAACTGAAACTGAATTAACTGCAAAAGGTTATGCTACTACTACTCAGGTTAATACAAAATTAGATTCCTCTGCATATACTGCTACAGATGTGTTATCTAAAGTAAAGACAGTAGATGGGATTGATAGTGGTTTGGATGCTGATTTACTTGATGGTAAACAAGGCAACGAGTATGCTTTAAAAACAGATATATCTGATGAAGTATATATAAGCGAAGGTACACAACCTGATGGCGAACAAGAAATATGGGTTGACTTATCAGACAATACTTTTGATGAATTAGTAGTTACAGAAGCACCTAAAGATGGTAAACAGTATGCTAGACAGAATGGAACATGGGTAGAAGTAGAAGCAGCACCTAAAGATGAAACTGTTAAAATAACTGTTGCAAGTAATCAGTTATCAGATTCTAACATTAATGGTGTTACTATTACTATAGCTTATGGTGAAACTTCTAAAGTACTTACATGGGAAGGAACTGAACTTACTGCCACAATTCCAGTAAATACTACATATACTATTACTTGTAGTGATGTAACTGATTATGCTAAACCACAATCTCAAACATTTATTGCAAAAGCAGGTAATATTAGGATTATAACATTAACTTATAATACCACAATTGTAACAATTAATGTTACTAGCAATCATCCTGAATTACTTTCTAATAAGGTTGATGTAAAGTTATCAGGTTATGTAACTAAAACACTTTCTGGTAATCGTACCTATACTGTAAAAATTCCAACTGGTGCTCAATATACTATTGAGGGTACTGAAGTATCTATTTTTAGTTCTCCTAATTTTAGGAAATGGGTCACACCAGATTCTATAACTTCTACAGCAAATGGAGTAGCTGAAGAAAAAACATTAATGTATCGAGGAGCTAAATTGAAAATAAAATTAGCAAAAGATATTAGCGGTTTAGCAGACGTATATGTGTATTCTAATACTGTACCAAAGGAAAGTACCTACACTTTGGTTACAAGGGATACTGATGAAAATACATTTATATTACCAACTGCTGAAACTTGGACTATTGAACCTAAACCCATAGCAGGATACATAACTCCAGAGATTCAAACTATTCAAATAAGTAGTTTGAATGATGTGGAAGAGGTCACTCTTGATTGGGAACAGTTCAATGAAGAAACACACGCTATGTGGGTCCAATTTGACGAAACCACAAGTACCACTACACTAGAAAGAGGTGGTAATTTAGATATCATTACTAACCTTACTAGTAAATTTAAAAGATGTTTAGCGTTACCTCAGGATGATGGTTCTGCTGCTATTGCCTATTTAAATTCTACGGATAGTAATAAATGGGAAGATGGTTCTACTGTTAACCGTACTGGTGCTTATCATTATGTATATTACATGGTTCATTTCCCTAAATATTATTATCGTACAGAACTAGTGAGTATAGGTAAATTCAAATTGTATATATCTGATAGAAAGCTTACCGATTCTTATAAAGAAGAAAGAGAATGTTTGATTGGTGTATTTGAAGCATATAATACTGACGGTAAATTAACCAGCAGACCCAATACGACTAGTACTGGAAATCAAACTATAGAAACCTTTTTCAATCAAGCACAAACCAATGGTTCAAATTGGGGATTGATTGATTATAGAGCCCATAAAACTATTGCTAATTTATTCTGTGCTAAATATGGTAATACGAATATAAGTACAGATAATAGTAGCATACCTTGTTCCGGTGGTACACATTCTTGGGATAGTTCGACAGGTGCCACAGTGTCATTAGGTAACAGGGATGGAAAGTCTAGTAAAAGTAGTAATTTTTTAGGTCTTGAAGATTGTTATTATGGTAAATACGAATTCGTACAAGGTATTAATATTATTAATAGACAATGGATAGTGTACGATGGAGGTCTTAAGGTAAATACTGACCTTTCCGGTTTAACATCTGCAGGATATACAAATGTAAGACAAATTGTTGCCTCTTCTAGCAGCAATACTGCTGCCTCTTCTAGTAGTTGGATTACTGGTATTGCTCACGGAGAATACGCGGATATTATGCCTACTTACGTTAGCGGTGGATCAGACACTACATATTATGCAGACTATTACTATCAAAATACGGGTAATAGGATTCTGCTGCGGTCGGGTACTTCGGGCCTTGGGTCTGATTGCGGGGTCTTCTGTTCGGATGCTTCTTATGATTCGTCGGCTTCGGCTTCGGATATCGGTTCGCGGTTGGGCTTTTATGGAAATATAGTAGTTAAAACAAAAGAAGAATTTTTGGCGTTAGAGCCTGGGTTTAATGGATAAACCTATAAAACTAGAGTATTAACAAAGGCGGGATCTAAAAGAATGGTTTGATTAGATGAAGATGTATTAAAAAGTAAGTCAGGTAATTCAGACAATGAGTCTAATTGCAGAGTCTTCTATTCGAATGCTAATAATGATTCATCGAATTCGAATTCGAATATCAGTTCACAGTGAAATTTTGGAAGTTTTTATTGTATAAATTAGATCAGCCTCACCCCTTGGTGAAAAATAACAGGTGCTTTGAAGGGACCCTAGTAGTATTGGATGAACGGGTCCTAACACCAAAATAGCTAATGAAACGCATTGGTAATATTTTCAATAGAATTATCGATTTTAACAATCTTGTTCTAGCAGATAAAAAAGCAAGACTTAATAAAAGCAAACGTTATGGTATTGCTAAATTTGATAAACATTCGCATGAGAATTTATTGAAACTACAAAGAATGTTTATCGAAGGTACGTATAAAACTTCTGAATATGATATCTATACTATTATTGCTGATAGAGGTCATAAAGAAAGAGAAATATATAGGTTACCTTATTTTCCAGACCGTATAGCTCATCACGCTATAATGAATGTTATAGAACCTTATTTAGTTAAGCGGTTTACTTCAGATACCTACAGTTGTATTAAAGGCAGAGGTATTCACTTAGCAGTAAAAAGATTGAAACACGCATTAAAAACAGATCCAAAGAATACTAAATATTGTTTGAAACTGGATGTAAAGAAATTCTTTCCTTCTGTGAATCAAAAGATTATGATGGATCTATTTAGTAGAGTATTCAAAGATAAGAGGTTTCTGAATTTAATATCTGAGATAATTTATTCTACAGATAAAGGATTACCTATTGGTAATTATATATCACAGTTTGCTGCTAATCTTTATTTAACATGGTTTGATAGATGGGTAAAGCAGAAATTAAAAATTAAACATTATTTCAGATATTGTGATGATATAGTTCTATTTTCTTCTAATAAGAAAGAGTTACATCAGGCATTGCAAAAGATAAAGGAGTATATGACTTCATATCTTGAATTAGAAGTAAAACATGATTGGCAGATATATCCGGTAGATGATAGAGGAGTTGATTTCTTAGGCTATGTTTTTAAACACAGTCATATGAAATTAAGAAAAGATATGAAAAAAAAGTTCTATAGGAAAACCAGATATGTTAATCTTAATAAGAAATTTAGATCCTTAGCTTCTTACTGGGGATGGTGTAAATATGGTAACTGTTTTAATTTATGGAAGAGATTTACAGGAACAAATAGTATAAAAGAACTTAAAATTTTATTATTAGGTTATGACAAGAATTGCACATAGTAATAGCATCCCTATTTCTGTTGAATACTTAGGTTTAAATGAATGGGCAGTAAGATGGGATGTTCAAATAGATAGTGATAAAGAGACTGAAGAGAATATTGTTTATTACAAATATAATGAACACGTATTTGATCATTATCCTTCTTATGATGAAATAAAGACAGTAGTCAATACAGGACAATTTGACAATGAACAAGTACAAGCTATTAACTTTATTAAAACTATAATTAACACTTCAGTACTTACTGCGGATAAAGCTTTAGAAATGAAAACACTTTATCCTGTATGGGGAAAAGGAGATGCTTCTTATGGTACTTCTGTTACTAAGGGTTTTAGATTTAGAGTAGTAACAAACAATTCAGATGTACTATATGAAGTAATACAGGATCATACTTTACAAGAAAATTGGATTCCTGGAGTAGATACAGCATCTTTATATAAAGTGGTTGATAAAGATCATGCTGGTACATTAGAAGATCCAATACCTTATACACCACCTATGGAATTGTTTAAGGATAAATATTATACACAAAATAGTAAAGTGTATTTATGTATTAGGAATAGTGAAATACCACTTTCACAGGATTTATCAAGTTTAATAAATAACTATGTAACTTTAGTATAATATGGGTACAATAAAAGTAAAGAAAGATGGAGAGTGGGTAAAACTACCCAATTACGGTGTAGAAGAATTTCCTGATGCGCCTTCAGATGGTAAAACATATGGTAGGAAAAATAAACAATGGTCAGAGATTATAGCTAGCAATCAGTATCTTGACTTAACAACTTTATTTCCAAGTGAAAGTGGTACATTATCAGATGAAAACTATCAAAAGATAGTTGATGCAGTAAATAAAGGAATAACAACAGCAAGAATTGAAACGGATCCTGATGGATTTAGCCCGATAACAATTAGTAATTCTACTGAAACATATAGTATTATAACAAATATTTTAACAGTAGACTCCGGTGATCACTCTATAGGGTTAACGGTAACAACCGTAATTATTAACAAGAGTAACAAGACTTATACTTCGGTATCTAATCAACAAAGTTTACAAAATACTGGCTCCGGTACAAAATACCTCTCCGACAACGGTCAATACAAAGCAATAACAACCAGTAGCGGAGTATTGCCACAAGAAACTCAGAATAATATTCTTGATGCTATTAACTCTATTAAGTTTACTGATAAGAGCAAAGCTACAGTTACAGCACAGGAATATAATAATATTATATCTGCTTTTGATGGTAAGATAACTCCTAATAATGACAATATGTGGAATATCAGTTATGATAAAATGACTCCATCTAAATTTACAACAACTGGTACAGAAGTACCCATATTTAGTGCATATTTAGTATTCGATGAGTTTAATACTATCAGCATAATTTCTTATTCTACATTTTATGATTACTATTATGCTATAATGGCTAATGCCAATGTAGGAGGCATAACGTTAGAGATAAAAGATGCAAATTATAATTATAAACTTACCTATAAAAATAACACAGGAATACCTGTAACAGGTGGTAACGGGATATCTGAAATAGCAGCATTATCTCAATCCGCTTACGATGGACTTACTGAGAAGAAAAATACTACACTTTATATAATAACCGGTTAACTATGACTAATAAAGATATTAAGAATGCATATATAGGTACTACCGAAGTAAAAGCTATGTACTTAGGTAGTACTAAAGTATGGTCTAAAGAACAGGAGGATGGGGTATATATAATGCTAAATGACTGGAGTTTTGTTACTGTAGATCAATGGAAAAATGCTAATAAACCAGATAATTTGGGAATTGCTATTATCTATGGTGATAAGAAATTATTATTAGATTATAAGAATATAGATCAGTATACCTTACGTTTATATGATTTTGGAACAGATATGCCTATGGCCTTTTCGGATATGGCTGCATTAGCAGATTTAAACGGTTTCCAAAATTGTACATATGCATTTGCAAATAGTCCGAGTTTTCAGGAAATTGCTATAAATTTAAAACTAACAACACCAAATAATGAAGATCTATTTCCACATGTACTTAGTTTTGGAGAAGCAGCAATATTACAGAGATTTGGAAGAGATTTTTATAAAGCTTTGAGAGCAGTTGGTCGTGTACAGTATAACCCATTTTGGACATCTACTAGAGCAAGTTATGACGAGTTTTGGTATATAGATTCACTGGAGCATGTAAATGCAAATACTCCAGAAGATATATTGCAGAATATGTTGTATTATAAAGGCTCTCAAGAAAAGACGGTAAATTTCTTACCAATCTTTGATTTATCTAATCAATAAGAAAATAACCGCTATTAGGTATGTAATAGTGATTATTACTCTAAGCAACTTTTATAGTTATTTAACGTTTTAAACGTACTATCAAAAGATAACACAACGCTAGCTAGATTTTCATAATTTAGTTAGCGTTTTCTATTTCAATATATCTCAAATCTTACATCATGTTAGATAAATTACATAATTATTTTTTAGTAAGCCAAGGTGTTTCTACAATGAACTATTTTAAAGATTTAACCGGTGAAGGTATAACAAAGTTTATTGCTTGTGTTGGTGTCAGCCTACTAAATTGGTTGATGGGCACTTTTACACCTATCATTTTTGTATTACTATTACTAGGGTTACTTATCATTACTGATGCTATACTTGGTTGTAAAGTATCAATCAAAAAGAATAGAAAATGTGAATCTAGACGTTTTTGGAAAACATTACGTAAGTTTGGTTGGTCTTGTGCTATTGTATGGTTTGCATCACGAATTGATGCTGATATATTAATATCATTTAATGCTCACCTATCAGAGCTTTTTGCAGGGCTTATTGCTGGAGTTGAGTTATGGTCTATAGTTGAAAACTTAAATACATTATACCCAGATGGTCCTTGGAGAATCCTAAGTAAAGTAATAAAGAGTAAAGGTGAAAAGTATCTTGATATAACCATAGATAAGGAAGACTTGCCAAAAGTTAAGCAACTGGTTAAAAAGATAAAATAGTGAATGTGTTGAGATATATTAAAATAGGTTTTGTTGCACTTACTGTCTTCTTAGGTTTAAATAATTATAGACTTAGTAATAAAGTAGATTACTTAGATAATAGATTAGCAGAAACTAAACATGCTTTACATTATTACGAAGGTAAACTTAATGATGCTGAGGATAATAATAAAGTCTTAATGCTTACTATAGACGATTTTAAAGAATCTAATGACAGTTTAGTACAAGTAGTAAGGAAACAAGCTAAAGAGCTTAAATTAAAAGATAAAGAGCTAAATACAGTATCTTCTACTGAAACAGTAATTAAAGATACTATACTACATAAAATAAAGGATCCTAATCCTGACTTTTTAGTAGAATTAAAACCAAATCAATTGACTACAATCAAAATAGAGAGAAAGGATAGTATATTAACACATATACTAGACATTAAGAATCGTCAAGATTTATATATAAGTGAACGTAAAGTATGGCGTAAGAAAGGTTTCTTCAGACGTTTGTTCACACTAAATTTTAAGAAAGATTTAATAAGAGATTATCAGATAATTAATACAAACCCTTTAATTAAAACAATTGAAACAAGGGTTATAACTATTTCAAAATAATTGCAAAATATTTCAATGTGATGAAAAGAACGCATTGCAAACTTCTGCTATTACTCAACAGCAGACTCAGAATATTGTAAATCAGATTAAACCTTGTCCAGTTCCTGCATATTTAACATGTAATCCTTATGGATGTAATGGTGGATTTACAGGTTATGGTTATGGATATGGCTATGGTGATAGCTGTTGCGCTTAATAAGAAAGGAGGTTATTATGTTTCCTTTCATGTTTAATCCTTACTTTGGACGTAACAATACCGTTCGTATTTTAGACCAAGTAATACCGAAAATCAATACAATAAGCGTAAGCGATTCAACAGAATCTACAGTTCTGGGTATCTGTCCTAAAGTGTGGTGTAGACTTCCTAGAGAAGGTGTGTTTGTATTAGAGGTTAGACATACTCCTGCCACTGCTAGTGCAACACTTCCTGTGTTTGTATCTACTACTGGTTCAGTAAGCACCGCTTCAAATAACAACAATATACCTGTAGTAAAAGGAGATAGCACACCATTAGTTGGTTCTGAAATCTCTGCTGGTAACAGATATTGGGTTTATTACAATAAATGCGATAATGTTATTCAGGTTATGAATCATTACACTGTGGCTGCAGCTCCAGCTGCCTAATATATATTAACTTAAAGTATATGGGCAGCGAGTAATACCTGCCCATATCTTTTTAAACTTAAAGATATGACATTCTCACAGTTAACGCCGGGTACAAATATACACGTACTCGAGATTACAGGTACTTTTAAAAAGAGTACTACATACAGTTTAGGTAAAGTAGTAAGTGTATCAAAACCCTACGATGAACCATTGCCACCAGGTCAATTCCCAATGCCTATGCAGAATAGGCGTAAGCTTGTAGATTTAGTTATCTCTTGTGACGGTGAGCAGAAGAAACTGTCAGTATCTGAAGATAAAACAATGATGACCGATTCTACCATCGGACTCACTATAGCTACAGATAAAACTCAAATTGTAGATATGGTTAAGCAATCCTATAATGACTGCAAAGTTAAAAAGGAAAGCGTATTAAAATACGATGAAGAGATGAGGAGATGTGAAGACATCTTAAAATTACTTAATACAACTCCGGACATAACAACCAATGTGACAAAAGATTTCAAAGAACTTGATGAATTAAAAGCTGAAGTGAAAGAGCTTAAGCAACTTTTACAAAACGTAACTACTGTTCGTCCAGAGGTTAAAATAGAAACCCCCTCATCTGAGGAGAAACAAATTGAAATCTAAAACACAAAGGTTGGCTATTTAGTCAACCTTTTTTATTTTAATATTATATGAGTACATACAATAATAAATACGATATATTAGGAAGTACAATTGCTCCAAATCCAGCATCAGTTAAATATTGGGCTGATTTAGCATCTAACCCAAATGGCGGTGACTTAAAGTACTTTGATGGTAAGGAATGGAAATATGTTAATAATCAGGCTACATCAGATATTAAAGATCTAAGAAGTGACCTTACTTCTGAAATAAGTAGGGCAACTGGACGTGAAAATGAAATTGAAGCTAAGATTGATGCTTTAATTGGTGATGCTCCTGAGATTATGGATAGCTTACCTGAGTTAATAGATGTTATTAACAATCATGCAGAAATTATTGAAGGTAAGGTAGATAAAGTATCTGGTAAAGGTCTTTCTACTAATGATTATACTACTGCGGAAAAGAACAAGTTAGCAGGTATTGCAGCTAATGCAAATAATTATACATTACCCACTGCTTCTGATTCTACTTTAGGTGGTATTAAAACAGGTTTTGTATCTACTGATACTAAGAAGGCTGTTAAAGTACAAGATGGTAAAGCTTATGTAGAAATAGATTCTACTAACATTGAAATTAATGATATACCTAATGCTGAAAGTTTTTATTCTTATGGTGTATCTTGGCAAACAGGTTCATTGAATGCAACTTTAGCTAGAATTGGTAATTTAGATTTACATCGTACTTTACCAATCCAGAATAAGATGAGAGGATGTACCTTAGCAGATGATGGTACAGTAAACCATTATTTCAAAGATGACTGGTCTTCTAATGAAGATGGTACACCTATTAAGAAAGATGGTAGCGATGGTATGGTGATGATTGAAATACCTGAATTCTATGTAAAATGCCAAAGTAAGAATGGTATAGATAGTATGAGTATTTCAGAATATGCATTAAACGGTTATACTCTTGTTAAGAAACAATATGTATCTGCTTATGAAGCTACTGTAGATAGAACTAAACCTGATACTTTGAAATTAGCTTCTGTAGTAAACACTACTGCTAATTTTAGAGGTGGTAACAATGATGCATCAAAAGATGAAGCAGAGAATACTCAATTGGGTATGCCACTGACTGCTACTTCTAGAGCTAATTTCAGAAAGTATGCTAGAAATAGAGCTGCAGGTTCTAAATGGAATATGTTGGATTTCTTTGCAACAAATACTATTTGGTTACTGTATTCTATTGAATATGCAAATTGGAATTCTCAGTTAGCCTTTAATGAAAAATTATCTAACGATGGTTTTAAACAAGGTGGTTTAGGTAGTGGTGTTACAAATGTTACTGGTAGTGATTGGAGTACTTTTAATAATTATTATCCAATCATTCCTTGTGGTACTAGTGATGCTCTTGGAAATAAAACCGGTGAAGTTGAATATACTTTACCTTCTACTTTTAAACCAGACAATGTAGTAAAAGTAAAAGTACCTAGATATAGAGGTATAGAAAATCCATTCGGACACATTTGGAAGAATGTTGACGGTGTTATTTTTGATATTAAATCTGATTCGGATGGTGGTACTAGTACTATATACTTAGCAAAAACTGAAGCTGATTATGGTGACACTATTACTGAAGGTTTTAGTGAATTAGGACAATTACCTAGAAAAGGTGGTGCTATCTCTGATACTTACTTGGGTACATTCATCCCATCAGAAGCAACAGGAGCTAGTTCTACTACAGGTAGATGCGATAACTTTGAAACCCATATAGCTAGTTCTTCTTTAAGAACTTTGCTCTACGGCGGTACTGCTTTTAGCGGCGCTTCTGCCGGTCTCGGTTATTGTACTTCGACTCATGCGGTCAGTGCTTCGTATGCTCATTATGGTTCGCGTTTAGTATATAGACCGTAAACATTTATAGGTTGATGTCAAGTAAAAAACAGCAGTAATGCTAATAACAGCACTAATGCCAGTCTCAGTTATTGTAATTCGAATAATACGGTCAGTTATTCGAATGCTAATTATGGTTCACTTAAAATTTCTTTTTGTTTTGACATGACCTTGGCTCTTGCCAAAAAACAAATAATAAAATCAGCGGTGTTAGTAGTTTCGGCGAACGCTCCTCTTATCACAATTTTAATGAAAAGAGTTTCTAATATATTTGAAGGTATCATAAATTATAATAACATCTTGTACGCAGATGAAAAAGCTCGTAAAGGGAAATTACATTCATATGGTGTTAAACATCATGATAGAAATCGTGAACGTAATCTTCATAAGCTACAGGATGCCTTAACAAATTTAACTTACAAAACTTCAGAATATAGTTTATTCACAATTCATGAACCAAAAGAAAGATTAATATATAGATTGCCATACTTTCCAGATCGTATAGCTCATCATACACTTATGAACTATTTAGAGCCTATATGGGAGAAGATATTTATTGCACATACTTATGCTTGTAGAAAGAATAAAGGTATTCACAAAGCAGCACAAGATATAAAGAAAGTACTGAGGAAAGATGTAGTTAATACTCAATATTGTTTAAAATTAGATATTAAGAAATTCTATCCTTCTATAGACCATGAGATTCTTAAGTCCATAGTAAGAAGAAAAATAAAAGATACTAAAGTATTAAAATTATTAGATGAAATAATTGATTCAGCACCAGGAGTACCTATTGGTAATTACTTATCACAGTACTTTGCTAATCTATATCTAGCTTACTTTGATCATTGGATTAAAGAATGTAAGAAAATAAAATACTATTTCAGATATGCTGATGATATAGTAATCTTTAGTAAAAATAAAGAGAGTTTACACACTTTAATCAAAGATATAATAGAATATTTAAATATCAATTTAAAACTAACAGTAAAGAGCAACTATCAAGTATTTCCTTTAGATTCAAGAGGATTAGACTTTGTAGGATATAAATTCTATCATACTCATACATTACTTAGGAAAAGTATCAAACATAGGATGTGTAAATGTTTATCTAGGTTATACAATAAGACGTATAGTAATTCATATGCTAGACGTAAAGTATGTTCTTACTTCGGTTGGTTGAAGTTTTGTAATTCTATCAATTTTTGTAAAAAGTTAGTATTAAGGGTTTGTAAGAAATATAATCTAACAACGCCTGAAATATTTGTACCTAAGAAAGATATTATATCAAATGTCTTAAATAGGAGATTAAAGTTTATAGATTATAAAATCTATAATAAATATTTTAA
>ERZ779843.160-NODE-160-length-106745-cov-7.276886_pt1 | contig 106745 bp, 93 predicted proteins | sample MGYA00511560_ERZ779843 | MGnify/ENA primary metagenome ERZ779843 (study PRJEB29588, sample SAMEA2158062) | human gut metagenome | biome: human gut; feature: human-associated habitat; material: faeces | place: Denmark | collected 2008/2010 ... | reverse complement strand
TCTTCGACTTTGTTGTTCCTACAGAACTTCCGGGTGTTGATCCGAAGATCCTTGATCCTCGTGATACTTACGCTGATCCTGCACAGTGGAATGAAAAAGCAAAAGACCTTGCCGGTCGCTTTATCAAGAACTTCGCTAAGTTCACTGGAAACGAAGCTGGTAAGAAGTTGGTTGCTGCTGGTCCGAAACTCTAATCAGACAAAGTTAACAACTTTAAATAATCGAAAGGCGACTCTGCAAAGGGTCGCCTTTCTTTTTTTGTCCTGTACCGCACAAGAACCTACCGACTAAAAAATCTCTTCTCAATTAACATTGTTAATGCCGCTTGCATATCACTTTCTTCCTATATGCAAACAACAAGTCTTTTGCGCCTAAAAGATTTGTTATCTGTCATCAAAACACTTATTTTAAGACCATGTTAAAACAAGTATTTCAACAACCCAATGTACATTCTTCATCTTGCTGATTTTCAATATGACAGATAGAAAAGAGCCCTATTCCTGAAAGATATCATCCATTTGCTCTTCAAAGACATAATTATCATTCTGATAAGTACCTCTCGCTTCGAGATCAAAAGAAAATATCAACCGAACGATATAATTCCCCGGTACGGAGACGAAATAAATCATACAAAGAATGAAATTTGCGTAAAGAATGGAATTATTTAATTTCCCAGAATACAATCAGCCCATTGGCAAAATCAACAACCTGATAAACGATATAATAAAAGTAGTGATAAACATTTCAACGGAAAAGTCGGCTAAGTTCTAACTGGACTTATTCTTTGTCCTATATATTGTTTGTTCTAAATCAGTTTTCTCAAAATTCCATCTACTACCGATGGAATACAGATTCGCCTCTAAATCCTTATATGGGACAAAAATAAAACGAATTTTAATAAGAAGCAAGAGATATTAATAAAATATTAAAAAATATAGGTTCACATTTACTATTTTATTTTTGATATATAGAGTGTCCCTTGTAAAAAAATGAAAGAATAAATCTTTTTGGGTAGAAACTTTGAATTGATTATTCGCTTATATTATTACTTTTTTCTGTAATATTTTCCGTAAAACTAACCATTTGTCTATTGCATATTTACGCATATCTATCTTTTCATATCACATTTCGTGTGATAATCAACCATATATATTCCTTCTATCCAAGTTCAGTTAGAACTGAGATAGCATTTATACCTATATTGCAAATAAACGAAATATATATACACTATTATAAAACATGACAAAATAATCCAAATGCCCCCTTTAAATAACTAAAATATAATTTTTAAGAAATGCCTATGACAAAGTAAAGACACAAAAAACTAAATGATACGGAGGAACACATTTCCATCTGTACAATCAAATCTTGAAAGAATTAACAAACGAATGTTTAACCGAACAATTTAGTGTATGACAGAAAAAACTAACCTGTTTCCGAGCCTAATCCGGTTTCGAGAAACAAATCGCCTGAAAATGGCAATCGCTGCTTCTATTATGCTATGGTGTGCTACACCTCAGCAAGCGGCAGCCGATACTTACGAAAAACACGAAATCGCCTCCGTACAACAGCAGAAAGTGAAAACGACAGGTACGGTAGTGGACCAGAACGGAGAAGCCATGATCGGTGTATCCGTCAAAGTAAAAGACAATGCTACCATGGGTGCCATTACTGACCTGGAAGGAAAGTTCTCTATCGACACCCCTAAAGGCGCTACACTCGAAATCTCCTACATTGGTTATAAAACCGTTACAGTCAAAGCAGAAGGTACAGCTCTCAACATTACGATGCAAGAGGATGCCGAAGTATTGGATGAAGTTGTTATCGTGGGCTATGGTTCACAGAAAAAAGTGAACGTAACCGGCGCTGTAAGTATGGTAGACTCTAAGGTAATTGAGTCACGTCCGGTCTCTAACGTATCACAGGCTTTGCAAGGTGTGGTTCCGGGTTTGAACTTGACAGTTCCTACTGCCGGTGGCGCATTGGATGCAGGAATGAATATCAGTATCCGTGGTGCGGGTACGATCGGTGACGGATCCAGTTCTTCTCCTTTAATCCTTATCGATGGTATGGAAGGAGATATGAACAGTATTAATCCTAACGATATCGAAAATATTTCTGTATTGAAAGATGCTGCCGCATCTTCTATCTATGGTTCACGTGCCCCGTTTGGTGTTATCCTGATCACTACCAAGAGTGGTAAAGCAGGCCGCACAAGCGTTAATTATAGCACTAATGTCCGTTTCAAATCTCCTATGTCGATGCCGGAAATGATGGACTCATGGAGTTTTGCCAACTATTGGAACGAGGCCGGTATCAACCAGAACGGTAATATCAAGTTCACTCAGGATGTAATGGATAAGATTCTGGCATTCCAGCAGGGAACCTTAACAGGACCGGATGCTGCCGGAATTTCCTGGCAAGACGGTGAGTGGAAGAAATATGCCGGTGCATGGGCCAATACAGACTGGTTTAAAGAACAGTATCACAGCATCGTATCCAATGAGCACAACATATCAGTGAATGGAGGTACAGATAAAGTGACTTATATGGTTTCAGCCGGTTACATGGGCGATAAGGGACTGACTCGCCATGGAGATGACCGCCTGACTCGTTATAACCTTTCAGGTAAAATCAACGCAACACTTTCTAAATATGTGAAGTTAATGTATAACACCAAATTTATTCGTGAGGATTATGACCGTCCCTCTTACCTGACGAGTAATTTCTACCACAATATCGCTCGCCGCTGGCCGACCAATCCGGTAAAAGACGCCAATGGATATATCTGGATCATAGTGAAATTATTCAGATGGAAGAAGGTGGACGTGATGTGACTCAAAAAGATCAATTCTATCAACAGATTCAGTTGGTTGTTGAGCCTTTGAAAGACTGGTTGATCCATGCTGAGGGTAACATGAAGATTGTCAATAATCAGAATCAGTGGGAAGTATTGCCTGTATATTATCACGATGGCGAGGGAAGCCCTGTTGCCATGGCATGGTTCGACGGATATACTCCGGGAATGTCACGTGTCAACCAAAGTTATTGGAAAGACAACAATTATTCTCTAAACCTGTATACTGATTATTTCAAGCAGATCGGTGATCATTACTTTAAAGTGATGGGAGGTTTTAATGCCGAATTGTATAAACGGACAAACTTATCAGGACAGCGTGATGAGTTGATCACTCCGGATGTTCCGACATTGAATACCGGTACTACTGAACAGAAAGCAAATGGTGGTTACTCCCACTGGGCAAATGCCGGTTTCTTCGGTCGTATCAACTATAACTATAAAGAACGTTATTTGTTGGAAATCAATGGTCGCTATGACGGATCTTCCCGTTTCATCGGAGACAAACGTTGGGGCTTCTTCCCATCATTCTCTGCCGGTTGGAATGTTTCTCGCGAACCCTTCTGGAGAGATCTGGAACACATTGTGAATAATTTCAAGATCAGAGGTTCATGGGGTGAATTGGGTAACTGTAACACAACTGCTTTCTATCCTTTCTATCAGACAATGCCTACAGGTGTTGAAAACAGCGGTTGGCTGATCAATGGAAAGAAACCGAATACAGCTTCTGCACCGGGCATTGTGAGTGCTGAAATGACATGGGAAACCGTTCGTTCATGGAATATCGGTTTTGACTTCGGTTTACTCAACAATCGTTTGACGGGTTCATTTGACTATTTCGTTCGTAATACACTTGATATGATTGGTCCGGCTCCACAATTACCGGCAACACTGGGTGCTACGGTTCCTAAGGTAAACAATGCGGATATGAAAGCATGGGGTTTTGAAGTGGAAGTTTCTTGGAGAGACCGTATTAAAGATTTTAATTATGGAGTGAAATTCGTTCTTTCCGATGACCAGAGAAAGGTAACACGCTATCCGAACGAAGAACTGAATAGAAACCAGTGGTATGCAGGAAGAATGGATGGTCTGGTTTGGGGATATGAGACAGTAGGTATTGCCAAGACAGATGCGGAAATGGAAGCACACCTGGCTTCATTACCCAATGGAGGACAAAGCCAGCTAGGTAGTAAGTGGGCTGCCGGTGACATCATGTACAAAGACCTGAACGGAGATGGTAAAATTTCTTCGGGAGACGGTACTTTGAATGATCTCGGCGACTTAAAGGTGGTAGCCAATACTCAATTACGATTTAAATATGGTTTGACACTAGATGCATCCTGGAAAGGTTTCGATTTCAGTGCTTTCTTCCAAGGAGTAGGCAAGCGTGATGTTGTTGTCGGAGGACCGTATTTCTGGGGAGCTAACGGACAAGGAATGTGGCAGGCTGCTGCTTTCAAAGACCACATGGATTATTTCCGTCCGGAAGATACAGAAAGTGTATTTGGACCGAATGTAGATGCCTATTATCCGAGAGTCATCTTTGGCGGTGGCAGCAGTGAAGGTGGAAAGAATACTCTGACACAGTCACGTTACGTACAGAACGGTGCTTATATTCGTTTGAAGAACTTACAACTGGGTTATACTTTACCAAGCACTATCACAAAGAAATTTGCTGTAAATTCACTTCGTGTATATGTTTCGGGAGATAACTTATGGACAGGTACAAAGATGAGGGTATTCGACCCTGAAGTACTGGGTAGCACCGGTGATGCAGGAAAAGCATATCCTTTGGCAAGAGTGTGGTCTGTTGGTCTTAACGTAAACTTTTAATTGATACTTTTTATGAAAATAACATTCAAATATATAACTCTATCTCTGTTGGCCGGAGCGTCTTTACTGACCTCTTGCGAAGATTTTCTGGACAGAGAGCCGTTGGATTCGGTTACTCCGGATACATATCTTAAGAATGAAAGTCAATTGGCTGCCTATGCTATCAATGCATACAGTTTCAATATTCATAGTGGATATAATGGAGGTCCGATCGTATCAGACAATGGCACTGACAATCAAGCTACTGCATCACCCAATACGACTTATTGGGAACCGGGACAGTGGCGTGTAGGTACTTATGACGCATGGGGATTCGGCACTATCCGTAACCTGAACTATTTCCTGGAAATCGTGATCCCGCGTTGGGAAGCAGGAGAAATCGAAGGTGTTGAAAAGAACATTAAACAATATATCGGCGAGATATATTTCCTCAGAGCATGGGAGTATTTCAGCAAGCTACAGAATCTTGGAGACTTCCCTATCCTCACTAAGGTATTATCTGATAAGAAAGAAGATCTTATCGAAGCAAGTAAGCGTCGCCCACGCAACGAAGTGGCACGTTTCATCCTTAGCGACCTGGATAAGGCTGCCGAACTGATGACTAACAGCCCCGTAGGTGGAAAAAATCGCCTGACACGTAACGCAGCATTACTGGTGAAGTCAAGAGTTGCTTTATCTGAAGCTACCTGGTTGAAATATCATAGAGGTACCGGACGTGTGCCGGGTGACGATACGTGGCCGGGAAAACAAAAAGATTACTTGAAGGACTTTACCATTAACGTCAATCAAGAAATTGACTTCTTCTTAACAGAAGCCATGGCTGCTGCCAAAGAAGTAGGAGATCAGATCACATTGACTGTGAACAGTAAAGAGGTGAATCCTACCTCTTCAGCTTCGGGATGGAATCCGTTCTTTGAAATGTATAATTCTAAAAATCTGGAAGATCTGTCAGAAGTTGTATTCTGGAAAGCTTATGATAAAGCACTCAGTGTAAACCACAATGCTACTTATTACACTTCTCGTGGAGGTGGTAATTATGGTTTTACAAAGGGATATGTCAAGACGTTCCTGATGGAGAACGGTTTGCCATGGTATGCTTCGAACAGCCAATATCAAGGAGATGACCATATCTATAAAGAGTTTCAGAACAGAGACTACCGTTTGAGACTGTTCTCGGCTTCGGAGTTGGATAGACTGCAAATGAAACAAGAGCCGGTAGAGAGTGATCCGACGACATGGAACGTACCTAAGATCCTGGAATTACCGGAAGGAAGAAACGTAACCGGTTACCACATCCGTAAAGCCATGTCATACGAAATAGCTCAGGGAAGCGGTGGTGATACTCACTTCTTGTCTGATTACGGCTGTGTTGTATTCCGTGGTGTAGAAGCTATGTTGAATTACATGGAAGCTTGTTACGAAAAGAACAGCAACCTGGATGCTACCGCAGAAAGTTACTGGAAAGCAATTCGTACACGTGCAGGTGTAGATCCGGATTTCAACAAAACAATTGCTGCTACTGATTATACTAAAGAAGATGACTGGGCTATTTATTCAGCTGGTCAGCCGGTAGATAAAACATTGTATAATATCCGTCGTGAACGTAGATGTGAGTTCATTGCAGATGGCATGCGAATGTGGGATTTGAAACGTTGGCGTGCGCTCGACCAAGTGAAGAATTATGTTATCGAAGGATTCAACCTGTGGGGAGGCGGTGCTGCTGAACTTTATAAAGACGATAAAGGTGAAAGTCGGTTGATTACAACCGGTGATCAAGCAAATGTTTCAAGTCAGGCTGCAAGCGGCAATAACTTGTGCCCTTACAGAATGACAGAAAAAAACAATACAATGTATAATGGATATACATGGACACCGGCTTGCTACTTGTATCCAATCGTATTCAGTGATTTCATGCTTTCATCTCCTGATGGTGATGTGAACAACTCACCTATTTATCAGAATCCGGGATGGCCTATTGAGGATGGTGCTTCAGCATTGGAATTACCGAATTAAGGATAAAGAAAAACCTAACATTTTTCAATAGGTTATTTTCAATAAGCGATTTATCGCTACTACGTGAGGCCTGTAAAAGGAAATCGAATCCTAAGGTCTCACTAAGCTAAAAAATCTTACCCAAGTTTACGCAGTTCAGCGTATTCTTGGGTAAGTTGTTTTTAAATGGTATTAAGTGCCATTTGGGTTATTCCTTATTATAGCTTTTATCAGAGACAAGAATGGGATGGTAAAATATGGTGTATCGGAAACACTATAAAGTCACACCGTCCATCTCCACTTTCAGTTACATTCAAGTGCATGACCGGTGACTCCATCAATCTAATATTTCTATTTTTATATTTCTTCCTTGGAGAGGGTATGGGGGAATCCGATTGTGTTTCCGTGCCTTTTCAAATTATTAGCAAAATAGCTTGTGATTTTTTCCAAGTTCTTTCAGTACTTAGGAATTATACGAAAAGACAACAGATAGCTCTTAGGACCAGTTAACCATTGCATTTGCAATTATTAGTATTTATTATGGGGTCAAAGATAATAAGAAGTTAATATCCCCGCAACTTTTTACTATATTTTTTTATACCAACATAATTTATATAATAAAGATTTAATAGAATTAAGATTTTTATTTATCCGGTTAGCACTGAGATGGCAGAAGAAACATGCGGATAGCGTTCACAACTCTTCCCATAAACAATAATCAACTATATTTCAGATGCATATATAAGTAAAAGGTAGAAAATAGGTATTATACCTCCCACTCAGAAGCATTAAAATATTCGACCAAGCATCTTCACCGTTTTACACTCCGTTTAGTACACCATTAATAATCAATCTAATACAGATGGTAAAAGTACTGAAAGAACCTATCTCATGTAGCTCTATTTTTTCCAGATAGCAATCAGCATAGTTCAGCAAGGTTATTGAACAGACTTAATATTATAAACCAAAAGCTAATGCCTATGAGAACCTGAAAAAATCCCCTCAAACCGATGTAGATTAGACAGTCTGATCTATATCCTCCAAATCACATTTTATGTTTAACCGAATAATTTAATGTATGACAAAAAGAACTTGCCAATTTCCGAAGCACACATGCCTTCGAGAAATCAACTTTTTGAAGATAGCAGGTATCAGTCTCCTGCTATTCTGCACGACATCACAAATTGCCGTAGCAGACAGTTATGAAAAAAATGCTGTCACAGCCACACAGCAGAGTAAAACAGAGAAAATAACAGGTAAAATAGTCGATGAGAGCGGAGAGGCCATCATCGGTGCCTCGGTAAAAGTACAAGGAAGCACTATCGGTACCATCACCAATATGGAAGGAGAGTTTATGATACCGAATGTCCCCAACAAGGCCGTACTCGAAATCAGCTACATCGGATACAAGCCCTTAGAAGTCGCTGTCGGAAAATCCAAAGATTTACGCATCACGATGGAAGAAGACACTAAAACGCTGGATGAAGTCATCGTAGTAGGTTACGGTACGACTTCTAAACGTAAAACAACCGCCGCCATTGCCAGTGTCAATACAGAAGACATTATCAAAGCACCGACGGCAAACATCACCCAAAGCCTGGCAGGACGTGCTCCCGGTCTGTTGGTCACAACCAGCGGAGGCGGTCTGAATAACTTTTCCAGTGTCTCTATCCGTGGAGGGGGCACTCCGCTTTATGTAATAGACGATGTGATTTCCGAAGAGCGGGATTTCCGCAATCTGAATGCTGAAGACATCGATCAGATCACAATCCTGAAGGACGCCGCTTCTACCGCCGTTTACGGAGCACGTGCCGCCAACGGTATCGTAATGATAGTAACCAAGCAAGGCAAAGCAGGGAAAATGAGCGTCAATTATAACTTTAACTATAACTGGAGCCAACCTGCCAATATGCCCAATAAGCTGGATGCCCACGATGCAGCCTTCTACAAGAACATGAGTATGACCAATGACGGATTGGCACCGGCCTATACGGACGATGAACTGGAACTGTTCCGCAACGGATCAGATCCACGCAGATATCCTAATACGGACTGGCAAAAACTCTGTTTGAAGAACTTCGCACCGGAAATGCAACATACCCTGACTGTCACCGGTGGTAGCGAAAAGATAAAAGCATATACCTCTTTGGGGTTCTACGATCAGAAGTCACTCTATAAGTTCGATGTAAACAGTTTCAAACGCTACAACTTCCGCACAAATATCGTAGCAGATTTCAAAGAAATAGGTTTGAAAGTAACTTCCAGCATCGAAGCTTACAAAACGGACTTAAGATCGCCTAATGCCAAATCGGGAGACAGCTATTATCACACCTGGGGACACATCCAGAATAAAGCCCCCTGGGAAATAGCATACAATCCGAACGGACAAATATTCAACACACCGGATAACCCATTGATGGAGATCTCCCCCGACGCCGGATACACTAAAAACGAAAACCTCAGTGCCATAGCAAACCTCGCACTGGAGTGGAGCGTACCTTATGTACCGGGCCTACGATTGAAAGCACTGGGTAACTACCGCATCAACAACGACAAGTCAAAAAGTTGGAAAAAATCACCTTTAGCATACGATTGGGATGGCAACCCCAACGATCCCGGCAAACCTTCACTGAGCAAGTCTTATTCAAACTGGTCATCGTACACCGTACAAGGCTTTGCCAATTATGACCGTACTTTCAATCAGGTACACACAATCAGCGCCACAGCCGGTATCGAAGCCTATAAACTCTTTAAAGACGATGCCTCGTTATCCCGCGAAGAATATTTGCTGGACGTAGACCAGATCGGTGCAGGTCCTGTATCTACAGCCAAAAACAGTTCTTCGGAAGGTGAAGAAGCGCGTGCCGGTGTAGTAGCCCGACTGAAATATGACTATGCCAGCAAATATGTGGCCGAGGCCAGCCTCCGTTACGACGGTAGCGACAATTTCCCGCGAGGTAAACGCTGGGGAACATTCTATGCCGGCTCTCTTGCATGGGTCATTTCGGAAGAAAGCTTCTGGCAGACATTAAAAGACCGTCATATCTTCGACCAGTTCAAGGTAAGAGCTTCTTATGGCGAGATCGGTTCAGACGCCATCGGACGCTATGCTTACCTGCAATCATACGGACTGAACGACCGTGGCTACCTGCTTAACGGAAGTTGGTATCCGGGATTTTCCGAAGGTGCCTTGGTCAGCAAAGACATTACCTGGTATACTACCCGCGACTTTAACATCGGATTCGATTTCGGATCGCTCAACAACCGTCTTTCGGGTTCTGTAGACTATTTCCGCAAGAGCACCAAAGGTTATCTGACCTCTCCGTCGGCAGTAGCTTATACCGACCCGTTGGGTATCGCATTACCCCAAGTAAAGTCAAATGGCGAGTTCATCCGCCAAGGTGCCGAGTTCATCCTGCAATGGAAAGAGAAAAGAGGTGATTTTGAATACACACTTTCGGGCAACTTCACCTACTTCGACCAATACTGGAACATCAATCCGAACGAAGCGGAAACCGATACCAAGAACCCATACAAACGTACTACACAAGCCAAAGGATATTGGGGTATCGGATACGACTGCCTGGGCTATTATCAGAATCAGGAAGACATCATGAACTCACCCAAACGTCAGAGTTCCGTCAACTTAGGTGCAGGCGACCTGAAATACAATGACTTCAACGGCGACGGTATCATTGACGGTTCCGACCAGCACCGCATCGGCAAAAACAGTATGCCCCGCGGCCAATACGGCTTCAGTGCCGACTTGAACTACAAAGGCTGGTTCATGAACATGCTGTGGCAGGGAGCTACTCCGGCCGACCTTTATATGGGCGGTATGATTCAGGGAAGCCAAAGCGGCAGCGGTTATCCTCCTGTTATCTATGACTTCCAGACCGATGTATGGACTCCGAATAATACGGGAGCCCGCTATCCACGTTTGAGAAGTACGGCAAGCTACAACGGCAGTAACAACTACGGAAGCTCAGACTTCTGGCTGATCAACACAGGCTATCTTCGCCTGAAGACATTATCCATCGGCTACGACTTCAAACATAAACTACTCAAAAGAGTGGCATGGATGAATAAATGCAACGTTTCTCTGAATGGTTATAACTTACTGACTTTCAGCAAAGCGAATAAGTTCGACATCGACCCGGAAATCGGCGACGGCAACCTCTACACCTATCCGGTTTCAAGAGTATACTCCATCAGTGTCAACGTAGGATTCTAAATAGTATGAACTTAAAAAGAAGACAATATATGAAATTCATAAAATACATCACTCCTGCGCTCTTTTGCGCAGCACTGACACTCCAGAGCTGTGAACACTTCCTGGATACGAAGCCTATGGAATCTTATTCGGAAGACCTCGTCTGGAGCCTAAAATCGACAGCGGACGCTTTTGTATTGCAAACCTACAACAATGTCCTCCCCTTCTATCACGATATCCGCACGGAGGAGCAATGGACCTTGAATTCGGTCATGCGCCAGAACTGCCCGAATGAAGCCAGAGATCTTATGAACCGTGACTGGTCATGGGGATTCAACCAGTTCGGCACCATCCGCCGATGTAACCTGATCATCGAAAAATCGCAAGCATCTACAGGTTTGTCCGATGCAGATAAAAAAGCATTGGTAGCCGAAGGAAAGATGCTGCGTGCAATGACCTATTATTATATTGCCAAGCATTGCGGACGTGTGATCTGGGTAGACCATGTATTGGCTGAAACGGATGAATTCAACTTACCGCTCACAGAATCTATCGACAAAACGTACGACCTGATCCTGAAAGATATAGATGATGCCATCGCAGGACTACCCGAAACCTCCCTGCAAGGGCGTATCAATGCCAATGCAGCCCGTGCGCTGAAATCAGAAGTATGCCTGACAGCTGCTGCCTACAGCACAGACGACACCCGCAAGAAGTCACTCTTCGAACAGGCCGTAGCTGCAGTAGACGGTATACAAGGATACACACTGGACAGCAATTACGGCAGTATGTTCAACCAGGATGGTGCCAGGACATCTCCCGAAATCATTCTGGCACAATATTACAGCAAGGATAACACCAACGGTGCAGGTACACTTATGCAGGAGATGCTTCCCAACCAGAGCAACAAACGCCTGGAAGACTACGGAGGACGTCCGTTCTTCAATCAGGACCTGGTGTTTGAATGCTGGCTGGAACACTCACCTTCCCAGAATCTGGTGGACGATTATTTAGTAATAGACCAGATTACCAACCAAGGAGTGAAATGGAATGAGTCGACCCAGTTCGTGAACAACACGACACCATTATCCAATGCCGACGTAGCCGACATGGCTGTAGATGCCAAGGAGCTGGATGACAACAGCCTGGCATATCAGACAAACAGCAACGCTCCGGACGTGCAGATCAATGACTTTATGTACAAGAACCGTGACCAACGCTTCTATCACTCCATCCAGTATGATTCGTGCATGTTCTACAATGAGCTGATCACTCTTCATAAGGGCGGAAACCTGCATAGGACAGCCGTAGACGGTAAGACACCGGGCAACGGATACATCCCCATAACGAACTACATCTGGCGCAAATATATCTATGTCAATGCCGAACGCATCTTCTGGAACAATCCGACCGACTACCATTATGTCATCTTCCGCTATGGACGTGCATTGTTGAATAAGGCCGAAGCCTTACTCGGACTTGCCCAATACGATGCCTCCAAAGTGAGCAGTGCGGTAGCCACATTCAACCGGACACGTACCACTCACGGCAATCTGCCTCCTTCCATCGCCACTTCACTGGCCGACGCATGGCACGATTATAAGATTGAACGTCACGTAGATCTGGCTCTGGAAGGCGATTACTACTGGAGTCTGTTACGCTGGGGCATGTACGGCGGCGAAGCCAATCACGGGAAACCCGCAGGAGACATCATTCCGGAATTGAGTTCACCGGCCACCTTTGTTGAGATCAGCCAAGACAGACATCGCATGTTTGTAGGTACTGTAGGATATACCAATGCCGACCGTACATTCTCCAAGAAACGCTACCTGTTCCCGATCACACAAAGCATCATCAATGCCAACTCCGCCATCAATGACAGCGACCAGAACCCGGGATGGTAAACCTAACAGTTCATTCATTAAATAAATTAAGAAGAAAATAATATGAAGAGAATCAAATTATCAGATACTAAATGGTTTATGTTACTGCTGCTGATGTGTGTTCCCATCATCAGTTCTTGCAGTAAAGAAGATCTGCCCGCCTACGAAGAGGCGGAAATAACCAAAGTAGGTGCTTATCACCGCTTCTACTCCGGTGATAAGGATGCCATCACGGGAGAAAACATTGTAGCCGAAAAAGAGCTGGACCGTACAAACAATATCGACTCGGAGCACGGTGTAGCCACTGCCGTATTTACAATTCCTGCCGCAGGGGGCAAATTCACAGAGGCCGAACGCGCTAAAGTGTCATTGAGTAACCTCGTGGTTTACGTCAATGTATCTACCGCCGCCCGCGTCACCCCATTGGACGGTTCACCCAAATTCGGTGTTCCTGCCGATTGGACCCGGGAGCATAAATACAGCGTAATGGCTGCCGACGGTACAAAGAAAATCTGGACAGTGAAAGTTACTCTGAATAAATAAGTCCCCCACTCGATTATGACTCGTAGAAGTCACAGATTCAATAGGTAAGTATTGCTTAATTATCAGATGTTCTCTGAAGCCGTCGGGTAAACATATTTATGGAAATAAATAGTAACCCGGCGGCTTCTATTTAGCCTCAAGTGATCCACTAATACAAAAAAATCATATACCTTTGGATACCCAATTCATCTTATTCAATAATACATTTAAAGCAAGAGACTACATACCATGAAAAAGTATCTGCACATCCTACCCGCCTGCTTTTTATTTTACGCTGCCGCCCATGCACAGCAGAAAGATACTGTCTACGTCACCGACTTCGGAGCAGTCCCCTACTCGTACGAGAACTGTGTTACACAAATACAGGCTGCCATCGACGAATGTAAACGCACGGGAGCCAAAGTGCTATCACTGCCCGAAGGCCGCTATGACATCTGGCCCGAAGGAGCCACCCGCAAAGAATACTACATATCGAATACATCCACCGAACAGGAATGTCCCTCAAAAGTAAAGACCGTGGGACTGATGCTCCATGAAATCGATGACCTGACCATCGAAGGAAACGGAGCCACCCTGATGTATCATGGGAAAATGACGACCATCGCCCTGGAACATTGCAACGGGGTGAGAATAAACAACCTGCACATCGACTTTGAACGTCCCGCAGGATCTGAGATTCAATACCGGAAAGTGACCGGAGGAAAAACAGAAGTAACCCTGCACCGCGATACGCGTTATGAGATTGTGAACGGAAAGATCCGGCTGTATGGCGAGGGATGGCGTTCCAACAGGAATCACTGCATCGAGTACGACCCGGATACGGAATCTTTCACCTACAGCCAGGGGTGGAATACACTGTCGGCATCCGATGCCAGAGAGATTGCTCCGGGCATCGTCCGCTTCAATACCCCGGCGGAATTTATGCCCAAAGCAGGAAACACACTGACCGTCCGCGATATTATCCGCGACCAGGTGGGGCTTTTCATTCTTGAAAGCAAAAACATCACGCTGAGCAGGCTACAGATGCACTACATGCACGGGTTGGGCATCGTCAGCCAGTATACCGAAAACATAACGATGGACAGAGTCAAGTGTGCTCCCCGCCCCGATAGCGGCAGGTTATTGGCAGCCTCAGCGGATATGATGCACTTTTCGGGATGTAAAGGAAAAGTAATCATAGACAGTTGTTATTTTGCCGGAGCACAAGACGATCCGGTCAATGTGCACGGAACCAACCTGCGCGCCCTTGAGAAAATAGATGCGCAAACCCTGAAGTTACGCTTCATGCACGGACAGAGCTATGGATTCAATGCTTACTTCAAGGGAGATACCGTCGCCTTTGTCCGGGCAGCCACCATGGAACGCTTTGCCTCGGCAACGGTCAGGGACGTAAGGCGAATATCGGACAGAATAGTGGAAGTACGTTTCGACCGGGACATTCCGACAAGCCTAGAGCTCAATCACGATTGCGTAGAGAACATGACCTGTACCCCCGAAGTGGAAATACGTAACTGCTACTTCACACGAACCAGTACAAGAGGAACTCTGGTCACCACTCCAAGAAAGGTGGTGATAGAGAACAATACGTATTACAAAACGGGCATGAGCGCCATACTGATTGAGGCCGACGCCGAAGGCTGGTACGAATCGGGACCTGTCAAAGATGTATTGATCAAAGGCAATACCTTTATAGACTGTGCCTATAATGGAGGCCCCGGCCATGCTGTGATCGCCATACATCCTTCCAACAAAATCATCGATGCCGAACGCCCGGTACACCAGAACATCCGCATAGAGGATAACACGTTCAGAACATTCGACTACCCGGTGCTCTACGCCAAGAGTACGGCAGGACTCTTGTTCAGGAACAACACCATCGTCCGCACGGAAACTTTTCCTGCCGCATCCGGCAATCCGTACGTTTTCTATCTGAACGGCTGCAAGAAGGCAGTGATAGAAGGCACCGTATTCGAAGGAGAGACTCCCCGGCAGAGTATAAAAACAGAGAATATGAAAAGAAAAGACCTGAAAACAACGATCAAATAATCCCTTACGCTTATGAAAAAGCCTTCATCAACCCCTGCTCCCCGCCTGGCCTCACTGGACATCCTGCGCGGTTTCGACCTTTTCCTGCTGGTCTTCTTCCAGCCGGTATTGTGGACATTGGCACATCAGCTCAACCTCCCATGGCTGAACAGTATTCTTTTCCAGTTCGATCATGAAGTATGGGAAGGGTTCCGTTTCTGGGATCTGGTAATGCCTCTTTTCCTCTTCATGACAGGAGCCTCCATGCCGTTCTCGTTCTCCAAGTTTAAAGACAATCCGGACAAAGGACCCGTTTACCGCAAAATCATCAAACGCTTCATCCTTCTGTTCATCTTCGGAATGATTGTACAGGGCAATCTGCTGGGCCTCGACCCGAAACATCTGTATTTATACTCCAACACCCTTCAAGCCATTGCCACAGGCTATCTGATTGCCGCCATCATACAGTTGCATTGCAACTTCCGCTGGCAGCTGATCGTCACAGCCCTGCTATTAGTGATCTACTGGATACCGATGACCTTCCTGGGCGACTTCACTCCGGAAGGAAACTTTGCCGAGAAGGTGGACAGGCTGGTACTGGGGCATTTCCGCGACGGAGTGTTCTGGAATGAAGACGGCAGTTGGAGCTTCTCCGCTCACTACAACTACACCTGGATCTGGAGCAGCCTCACTTTCGGGGCTACCGTGATGCTGGGAGCTTTTGCCGGAAAGATAATGAAAGCAGGCAAGGATAATCGCCGGAAAGTGGTACAGACCTTGCTGATAATCGGCATATCCCTGATAGCCTTCTCGCTGATATGGAGCCTGCAAATGCCCATCATCAAACGGTTGTGGACAAGCAGCATGACGCTTTTTTCCGGCGGACTTTGCTTCCTGCTGATGGGCGCCTTCTACTACCGGATAGACTACAAAGGACACAGCCGCGGGCTGAACTGGTTGAAAATATACGGCATGAACTCCATTACGGCTTATATCTTGGGAGAGGTCATTAACTTCCGTTGCATAGCAGCATCCGTCAGTTACGGACTGGAGCAATACCTGGGTGGTTATTATCAGGTGTGGTTAAGCTTTGCCAACTATCTGATTGTATTCCTTATCTTACGGATCATGTACAGGCAGAAGATATTCCTGAAGATCTGAGTGGAAAGATCGGAAGTGTCAGCCATCTGCAGAATCATAGCGCAAAAAGAAACCGAATAGCACTTTTCGCTAACAGAGCTCCTATTCGTTTCGGATGCTTCAGGAGAAAAAAAGGGCCGAACGGCAGCTTTCGGCAGTGAAAAGCCGGGCTCCGGGGGTAAAAGAGCCTTGCTTTTCGGAAAAAGAAGCAAGTATTTACTCCGAAAGGAGTAAGCATTTACCCGGAAAGAAGTAAGCATTTTCCTAAAATGTCCTTATGTTCCGGAAATATCTCCTATTGTTGTCCGGAATATCTCCTATTGCTATCCGAAACGGGTCTTGGCGGAAGAACTTTTCCTCCTGTTGACCATTGCAGACAAAGCGTTGTACACTGACAGAAAAGCAGGAAGGAGACCGGGAAAGGAACCATTTACCGGCGGAACCGTCATTCCACCTTCAAAGTAAAAGCAAACAAGCTCAAAGATGGGAAATGTGATATCGGACTTTACACGCAGGGCGCGTTTTTTTCGCCCGGACTGCCAGTCGGTCCGAAAGAAACGATTCTGAGGAGGTCCGATAATCAAAGTGACAAAAGGCAAAGCTGACAACACCCGAAATACCGGACATGCAACAGGCGCATGAATGGAATGTAGACACACCGATAGTGACAGCCCCCCGGAAAGGTTGGATAATTTATCTTACCTCCGAGTAAACGTCACATAGTCTGCACAAGATTCAAGGTTTTTCTTTATCTTTGTGCAGACTATGACAAACCAATACTAACTCTAATAACACCCAAACATGAAGAAACTTTATTCACTTCTCCTCACAGCCCTGTTTGCCTTGCCGGCGGCGCATGTCCATGCCACCGACTACACGCAAGGGCTCTCCATCTGGTTCGACACACCGAATACACTACAAGGCAGAGCCATCTGGTATGGCAGCCGTCCCGACCTCTGGAAAGGAGAAAGCAAACCGGAGAGCGCAGGAGACACTGCCCGGAACCCCGATGCCAACTGGGAGTCGCAATCATTGCCCATTGGAAACGGAAGCATCGGAGCAAACATCATGGGCTCGATAGAAGCGGAACGCATCACCTTCAACGAGAAAACTCTCTGGAGAGGAGGACCTAATACTTCGAGAGGAGCCGATGCCTACTGGAATGTAAACAAACAGTCGGCACATGTACTGAAAGAAATACGCCAGGCCTTTACCGACGGAGACCAGAAAAAGGCCGAAATGCTGACACGCAAGAACTTTAACAGCGAAGTGCCTTATGAGTCGAACCGAGAAAAACCTTTCCGTTTTGGTAACTTCACCACAATGGGAGAGTTTTATATAGAAACCGGACTCAGTACAGTGAACATGAGTGACTATAAACGTATTCTCTCTTTGGATTCGGCATTGGCCGTTGTACAATTCAAGAAAGATGATGTAGCCTACGAACGCGATTACTTCATTTCCTATCCTGCCAACGTGATGGCAATCCGCTTCAAAGCCGACCGGCCGGGCAAGCAGAACCTTACTTTCAGTTACTCCCCCAATCCGGTATCGACAGGAAGCATGTCGGCAGACGGTGCCAACGGCCTCGCATACACTGCCCACCTCGACAATAACGGCATGCAATATGTAGTGCGCATTCATGCCATTGCCAAAGGCGGAACACTATCGAACGCAAATGGAAAAATCACCGTAAAAGACGCTGACGAAGTAGTATTCCTTGTCACTGCGGATACCGATTATAAGATCAATTTCGACCCGGACTTCAAAGACCCTAAAGCATATGTGGGAGTAAATCCTGCCGAAACCACCCGTCAATGGATGGACAATGCCGTAGCCATGGGATATGATGTACTCTTCAAACAGCATTACGACGACTACGCCGCTCTGTTCAACCGGGTAAAACTACAACTGAACCCGGACGCACAAAGCGCCAACCTGCCCACCGGCAAACGCTTGCAAAACTACCGGAAAGGGCAACCGGACTTTTATCTGGAAGAACTCTATTATCAGTTCGGACGTTATCTGCTCATAGCCAGCTCAAGACCGGGTAACATGCCTGCCAACCTGCAAGGCATCTGGCACAACAACGTAGACGGTCCGTGGAGAGTGGACTACCATAACAACATCAACATACAGATGAACTACTGGCCGGCTTGCTCGACCAACCTCTACGAATGTACATTGCCGCTGATCGACTTTATCCGTACGCTGGTAAAACCGGGACAGAAAACAGCGCAGGCTTACTTCGGAACAAGAGGATGGACAGCATCGATCTCAGCCAATATCTTTGGATTCACCACGCCGCTTGAAAGTGAAGAGATGGCCTGGAACTTCAATCCAATGGCAGGCCCCTGGTTGGCAACGCATGTCTGGGAGTATTATGATTACACCCGCGACAAGAAATTCCTGAAAGAGACCGGATACGACCTGATCAAAAGCAGCGCCCAGTTTGCCACAGACTTTTTATGGCGCAAACCGGATGGAACTTACACCGCAGCTCCGTCTACCTCACCCGAACACGGACCGATTGACGAAGGAACCACTTTCGTTCACGCCGTAATCCGCGAAATTCTGCAGGATGCCATTGAAGCAAGCAAAGTACTCGGAGTGGACAGCAAGGAACGTAAACAATGGCAAGAAGTGCTGACACATCTGGCTCCCTACAAAGTGGGCCGCTACGGTCAGCTGATGGAATGGTCGAAAGACATCGATGACCCGAAAGACGAGCACCGCCACGTCAACCACCTCTTCGGACTGCACCCGGGACATACGCTCTCACCCATCACCACACCCGACCTTGCCAAAGCTGCCAGAGTGGTACTTGAGCATCGCGGCGACGGAGCAACCGGATGGAGTATGGGATGGAAACTTAACCAATGGGCACGTCTGCAAGACGGTAACCACGCCTACAAACTTTTCGGTAATCTGCTGAAAAACGGTACACTGGACAATCTGTGGGATACTCACCCGCCTTTCCAGATCGACGGAAACTTTGGAGGTACCGCCGGTATCACAGAGATGCTGCTGCAAAGTCACATGGGCTTCATCCAACTATTGCCCGCACTTCCGGATGCCTGGAAAGACGGAAGCATCAGTGGAATCTGCGCCAAAGGGAACTTTGAGGTAGACTTGTCATGGAAAAACGGACAGCTTGCAGAAGCAACCATCTTCTCAAAAGCAGGCGAACCTTGTACGGTGAGATACGGAGATAAAACTCTCTCTTTCAAAACAAGTAAAGGAAAAGTTTATAAATTGGCTTTAGATGCAGACCGACTGGTCATCAAATAATACTTTATTATAATTCTATCAAATAAAAATATCCCCGGAAGAAAAGTATTTTTTCCGGGGATATTTTTGCTTTATTACACAGAGTTCACTCCATCCGGAGAAGTATATTCATCATACAGAGATATCCAAACCTAATGTTACTGCCATCCGGATCTTACTACTAACGTTCTACTATCTTTATTGTAAAATCCAAAAAGTATCCTATTTAACATTTTGGTATTTCTCAACTCCAACATTCCTAAATATAAACACTATTAAACAGAACCGGATAGAAAACCGGAACGAAAAGACAAAACCTTAATGTAAAGCCTCAAAACAAAAAGACAAAAAATTCTTCTCAGGAAAGAGGTGCTCATTATTAATATTAAATAATGCTCACCTATATATTATGAGTGGAATAAAAGTGGGGTATAGTTCTCACGGAACTTATCGTTATTCAAGTGTTTCTGCAAATGTGCCTTAACCTTTGGCCTGTTCTTGTATTAATACTTTTTTGTTAACTTAGGCTAACTTGTGTTTATAAAATCACAATATCTCTCGGCAAAGATGCGATAACTTTTAATAATATGCAAGAATTTATAATAATAATTTTCTTTATCACTGCTCTTTGCACCACTATTTTATTAAAAAGCAGCAGATAATGAATAAAACGTGCCGCCTCAGAGGAAGGTGGTAGAAAAATAAGCCTCTCTCTATTTGCAAAAGGTTAATCAGCGGGACTTAGTAGTTCCTGTATCATTTAACATAATCAGCTTCCCGGACCAATACGACTACCCGTACAGGTGAAATAATAAAGAAAAAGGACGAATCAGAAGGTTCGAAGTTATATAAAAGCCGATTTATCACTTTTTTCCAAGTTCCGTGAGAACTTAATCACCTTTGGACAAACAAATTTAATAAACAAATCAGCATGGTTCAGAAAGGAGCAAGAAAAGAATGACATACATACAGTAACCTCTAATAATTATGCTTATGAAGTAGAAAAAACGAATCCTTTACAAACCTTATTCCGGAAACAAAATAAAATCCGGAATCCTAAAACAAACTATCAAATTAATGTTTAACCGAACAATTTAGTGTATGACAGAAAAAACTAACCTGTTTCCGAACCTAATCCGGTTTCGAGAAACAAATCGCCTGAAAATGGCAATCGCTGCTTCTATCATGCTATGGTGTGCTACACCTCAGCAAGCGGCAGCCGATACTTACGAAAAACACGAAATCGCCTCCGTACAGCAGCAGAAAGTGAAAACAACAGGTACGGTACTGGACCAGAACGGAGAAGCCATGATCGGCGTATCCGTCAAAGTGAAAGACAATGCCACTATGGGTACCATCACTGACCTGGAGGGAAAATTCTCTATCGATGCACCCAAAGGCGCTACACTCGAGATCTCCTACATTGGCTATAAAACCGTTACAGTCAAAGCAGAAGGTACAGCTCTCCACATTACGATGAAAGAAGACGCCGAGGTACTGGATGAGGTTGTTATCGTGGGTTATGGTTCACAAAAGAAGGTGAACGTAACCGGTGCTGTCGGTATGGTAAACTCCGAAGTACTCGAAGCCCGTCCGGTACAAAATGTATCACAGGCATTGCAGGGTGTAGTACCGGGTCTGAACCTCTCGGTAGGTAACTCCGGCGGTGCACTGGATAGCTCAATGAGTATCAATATCCGTGGTGCCGGTACCATTGGCGACGGCTCCGGATCTTCTCCCCTTATTTTGATCGATGGCATCGAAGGTGACCTGAACTCGGTTAACCCGAACGACATCGAAAATGTATCCGTACTGAAGGATGCAGCCTCTGCTTCTATCTATGGTGCCCGTGCCGCATTCGGTGTAATCCTCGTTACAACCAAGAGTGGTAAGAGCGGCAAAGCAAAAGTCAGCTATAACGGTAACGTACGTTTCTCCGATGCGCTTTGTGTTCCGGAAATGATGGACTCTTATCAATTCGCACTCTACTTTAACCGTGCAGCCGAAAATGCCGGTGACTCAGGCCCATTCAGCCAAGAAGCGCTCGACCGTATTCTTGCCTACCAAGCCGGAACCCTGAAAGAGACAATGACCATGAACGAACAAACCCGTAAATGGCAGGCTTATGGCGGTGCTAATGCCAACACCGACTGGTTCAAAGAATTCTATAATGACTGGGTTCCGTCACAAGAGCACAGCCTGAGCATCAGTGGAGGTTCGGAGAAAACGCAGTATACCATCAGCGGAAGCTTCCTCGATCAGAACGGTCTGCTTCGCCATGGTAGCGATAATTTCCAACGCTATACGATGAACGGTAAAATCACAAGCCAGATTGCTGACTGGTTCACTGTCACTTACTCAACCAAATGGACACGCGAAGACTTTGACCGTCCATCCTATCTGACAGGTCTCTTCTTCCATAACATCGCCCGTCGCTGGCCGACCAATCCTGCTTACGACCCGAACGGACATCCGGTAGACGGCATGGAAATCGAACAGTTGGAAAACGGTGGAAAACAGATCAATCAGAAAGACCTGAACACGCAACAGCTACAGTTCATTTTCGAACCCATCAAAAACTGGAGAATCAATGTGGAAGGTAGTTTACGCACAACGAACACGAACGAACATTGGGATGTATTGCCGGTATATGCATACAACGCAGATAACGAACCGTACCTGATTTCATGGAACGGCGGCGCACTCGGCCTCTCTCAGGTAAACGAGTATTCATATAAAGAAAACTACTACACGACCAACATCTACTCGGACTACTTTAAACAGTTTGACAGCGGACACTACTTCAAAGTTATGGCCGGTTTCAACAGTGAGCTTTATAAAACCCGTTATGTCCAGGCTCAAAAGAGCACACTGATTTCAAGTTCGGTGCCTACCATCAACACAGCCACCGAAGACCCGAAAGCATGGGGAGGATATGCCCACAATGCCGTAGCCGGTTTCTTCGGACGTATCAACTACAATTATAAAGACCGATACATGGTGGAAGCTAACGGACGTTACGACGGTTCGTCACGTTTTATAGGTGACAAACGCTGGGGATTCTTCCCTTCATTCTCTGCCGGATGGAACGTTGCACAAGAACCATTCTTTGAAAGAATCGCCGAAAAATGCAGCATCGGTACATTGAAACTCCGCGCTTCTTGGGGACAATTAGGTAATACAGATACCAAAGACGCATGGTATCCTTTCTATCAGACTATGCCGACAGGCTCCAACTATGGCTGGTTGCTGAACGGAGCATTACCCAACTATGCCAACAATCCGGGCATTGTCAGCATGAAGAAAACATGGGAAACCATCGAAACATGGGATGTCGGTTTGGACTGGGGATTGTTTAACAACCGCTTGACCGGTTCGTTCGACTACTTCGTTCGTTATACTTACGATATGATCGGTCCGGCTCCCGAATTGGCAGCATCTCTGGGTACAGGAGTGCCAAAGATCAATAATGCGGATATGAAGTCCTACGGTTTTGAACTTGAACTGGGTTGGAGAGACCGTATCCGGGATTTCTCTTATGGCGTGAAATTCGTTCTGTCTGATTCTCAGCAGAAAATCCTGAAATATCCGAATGAAGACTACAATATCGGTACTTATTACAAAGGCCAGAAACTCAATAACATCTGGGGATACAAGACAATCGGTATCGCACAAAGCCAGGAAGAAATGGACGCCCATCTGGCAAAAGTAGACCAATCGGCCTTGGGTAGTAAATGGGGAGCAGGCGACATCATGTATGCCGACCTCGACGGTGATGGCAAGATCAGCACAGGAAGCAATAAGTTGGGAGATACAGGTGACCGCGTTATCTTGGGTAACAGTACACCGCGCTTTAACTACGGTCTGACTATCGATGCAAGCTGGAAAGGAATCGACTTCCGCGCATTCTTCCAGGGCATCGGTAAACGTGACTATTGGCTGCAGGGCCCGTACTTCTGGGGATCAACCGGTCTTGGACAATGGCAGGCTGCCGGCTTCAAGGAACATTGGGATTTCTGGCGTCCGGAAGGTGACCCTCTGGGAGCAAACACCAATGCTTACTACCCACGTGTAGCAAGAAACGGCGGTAAGAATACGAATGTACAGAGCCGTTATTTGCAGAATGCAGCTTATTGCCGTCTGAAAAATATCCAGATAGGCTATACTTTGCCTAAAACATGGACAGAAAAAGCAGGTATGTCGTCTGTACGTGTCTATGTATCCGGAGACAACCTGCTTACTTTCTCTGATATCACAGGCATCTTCGACCCGGAAGCAATCGGAAGTACATATGATGCGAACAACGGTAAACTGTATCCGTTGCAGAGAGTCATTTCAGTCGGTTTAAATGTTAACTTCTAAAAAACACCAAGATTATGAAAATTAAAATGAAATATATCGTGGCGCAGGCTTGCCTCGTAGCGGGAGCATCCATAGCTCTGACTTCGTGCAACGACTTTCTGGACAGAGAGCCGCTGGATCAGGTCACTCCGCAAGAGTATTTCCAGACTGCAGACCACCTGGCAGCATATACCATTTCAAAATACAACTCTATGTTCTCAACACATAGCGGATGGAATGCCGGTACGGTAAACAATGATGGCGGTACAGACAACATGGTAGTGGGTGGTTATAACTCTACCTACTATGAAAAAGGAATCTGGAAAGTACCTTCAAACAATGACAACTGGTCCAACGGATTGTCACTGGCCCGTTATTGCAACTACTTTTTCGAACAGGTGCTGCCTAAATATGAAGCCGGAAAAATTTCGGGGGCAGAAGATGATCTCAAACACTACATCGGTGAAATGTATTTCATGCGTGCCTTGATATATTACAACCAGCTACGTAAATACGGAGATTATCCTATCATCACTGAGGTACTTCCGGATGATGAAGCGATACTGATTGAAAAGAGTGTACGTCAGCCACGCAATAAAGTGGCCCGCTTCATTCTCGAAGATCTCGACAAAGCCATCGGGTTAATGAAAAACCAAGGCTTCATGAACAACAATCGCCTGAACAAGCAATGTGCATTGCTGATCAAATCACGTGTGGCATTATACGAAGCTACATTTGAGAAATATCATCAGGGAACAGGCCGCGTGCCGGGTGACGAAACATGGCCGGGAAAGAGCGTACATCCGAATTTCTCACTTGATGTAACAGCCGAAATCAACTTCTTCCTCGACCAGTGTATGGATGCAGCCTCACAAGTAGCGGACGCTATCACACTGACTGAAAACACAGGGGTATTCAATCCGCTCAGCGACAGCGAATATTCCGGTTGGAATCCTTACTTTGAAATGTTCTCTGCCGAAGACATGAGTGGTTATTCCGAAGTTCTTTTCTGGAAAGATTATCTTCGTTCGGGAAGTATCAACATCAGCCACGGTGCTCCCAACTATATTTATTCAGGTGGAAACAATGGAATGTTGAGAAGCTATGTACAGACTTTCCTGATGGAGAACGGATTGCCCTGGTATGCCAGCAACAGCGGATTTAAAGGTGACAGCAGAATTCAGGAAGAAAAGGAAGGACGTGACCAGCGCCTGCAACTTTTCTTATTCGGTGAGAAAGACAAACAGGCTCCGAGAGCCGATGGTGACGGCACTATGCCCGAGTTCGGCGAACCTGCTCTCTTTGAATTGCAGGAAGTCAGAGACTTGACGGGATATCGCATCCGCAAGTGCCTGACTTATAAGAAAGACCAGATCATCTCCGGTTCCGACCAGTCGACCACAGGATGCATCATCTATCGTGGTGTGGAAGCTTACCTTAACTATCTGGAGGCATATTACCTGAGAAACGGTAAGGTCGACGGAAAAGCAGCCCAATACTGGACCGCTATCCGCAAACGTGGCGGAGTGGACACAGACTACGAAAAGACCATCCGCAATACGGATATGAGCAAGGAAGTAGACTGGGCAAAATACTCCGGTTCTACATTGGTAGACGCAACTTTATTCAATATCCGTCGCGAACGTCGTTGCGAATTCATCGGCGAGGGTATGCGTTGGGACGACCTGATGCGTTGGAGAGCTATGGATCAGTTGCTCACAACCAAATATATTCCGGAAGGATTCAACTTCTGGGATGAAGCTTATGATGACTATGTGGCAATGAAGAATGACAAAGGCGAGCCCAAATACAAAATTGTATCAGACGGTAGCTCAACGGCCAATATGTCAGCCAAAGAATTGGGTAAATATGTACGTCCGTACTCAATCGTCAAAGCAAACAACGCTGTATTTGACGGTTATACATTCGCTAAGGCATACTACTTGTATCCGGTGCCGATACGGCAAATGGAGCTTTTGTCTCCGGACCGTTCAGTCAACAATTCTGTGCTTTACCAGAATCCATACTGGCCAAGCAAAACAAGCGAACCTGCTATCGAATAATAGTTTTCCAATAGGAACTAAAATATAAAAAGTATTGATTTTTAGTATATAATAAAGTTGTTGTGGTAAGAGATTTATAGCAGCTACACAAATTTGAAAAAGGAAAATTGGGAAAAGGGCATCCGTGAGGATGTCCTTTTTCATATTATTATATAGGAAAAAAAAGCATATATAAACAGAAAAGGCTGTGCAAAATTACACAGCCTTTCGTTAGATAGATATATCCGCAAATATTAGCTCTTATTGGCGCGTTTACGTTCAGTTTCATCCAGAATAACCTTACGCATACGCATTGCTTTCGGAGTAACTTCTACATATTCGTCTTCCTTAATGTATTCCAAGGCCTCTTCAAGAGAGAACTGTACAGGAGGAATCAAACGGGCTTTCTCGTCAGAACCGGAAGCACGCATATTAGTCAACTTCTTCGACTTAGTCACATTTACAACCAAATCTTTTTCGTGAGCATGCTCACCCACTACCTGACCTGCATACACCTCTTCCTGAGGGAAAATAAAGAATTTACCACGATCCTGCAATTTGTCGATAGCATAAGCAAATGCAGTACCACTCTCCATAGCGATAATCGAACCATTGGTACGACGTTCTATGTCTCCTTTGAACGGCTGATATTCCTTAAAGCGGTGTGCCATGATAGCCTCACCTGCCGAAGCCGTCAGAACATTCGTACGAAGACCGATGATACCACGCGAAGGCATATCAAACTCAAGGTTGATGCGTTCACCGGTATTCTCCATCATAGTCATCTCACCTTTACGGCGGGTTACCATATCGATGATCTTACTTGAATATTCTTCAGGTACGTTAATCGTAAGCTCCTCAATCGGTTCACATTTTACTCCATCTATTTCTTTATAGATTACTTGCGGCTGTCCGACCTGTAACTCGTAACCTTCGCGACGCATGGTTTCGATCAAGACAGAAAGGTGAAGCACACCACGGCCTGATACAACCCATTTACCGTCTTCTTCGCTCTTACGTACGCGCAAAGCCAGATTCTTATCCAATTCCTTGGTCAGGCGATCATGGATATGACGTGAAGTTACAAATTTACCATCTTTACCATAGAACGGAGAGTCGTTGATGGCAAACAGCATACTCATAGTCGGTTCATCGATAGCAATAGGTGGCAATGCTTCCGGATTTTCATAATCACAGATCGTATCTCCGATCTCGAATCCGTCAATACCTACCAAAGCGCAAATATCTCCCGAAGAGACCTCAGTCGTCTTCACACGACCCAGTCCTTCGAATACATGAACCTCTTTAATCTTAGATTTCACAATGCTGCCGTCACGCTTAGCCAAAGACACGTTCATACCTTCTTTCAGTGTACCACGATGAACACGCCCTACAGCAATACGGCCTGTATATGAAGAATAGTCAAGTGAAGTGATCAGCATCTGAGGAGTACCCTCCAATTGCTCCGGAGCAGGAATGTTCTCTACAATACAATCCAGCAAAGGCACAATACTGTCCGTCTGTTCTTTCCAGTCCGTACTCATCCAGTTATTCTTGGCCGAACCATAGATTGTCGGAAAATCAAGTTGCTCTTCGGTAGCATCCAGGCTGAACATCAGGTCGAAGACCATCTCGTGTACTTCGTCCGGACGACAGTTCGGTTTGTCTACCTTATTAATAACAACAATCGGTTTCAATCCGATTTCCAAAGCTTTCTGCAGCACAAAGCGCGTTTGCGGCATCGGGCCTTCAAAAGCATCAACCAACAGAATGCATCCGTCGGCCATGTTGAGCACACGCTCTACTTCGCCACCGAAGTCGCTGTGTCCCGGAGTATCAATAATATTAATCTTAGTTCCGTTGTAATTGATAGAAACGTTTTTAGAGAGGATCGTTATCCCTCGTTCACGCTCCAAGTCGTTGTTATCCAGAATTAATTCTCCGCTTGTTTGGTTGCCGCGAAACAAGTTTCCGGCTAAAAGCATTTTATCGACGAGAGTCGTTTTCCCATGGTCAACATGGGCAATAATTGCAATGTTTCGAATATTTTGCATATAATACCTATTATTTGGCGACAAAGGTACAAAAATTGGATTAGAAAAAAGGGATACTATAGAAAATATTTCCTGCAATTCATTGTGGGATAAAAGATAATGCCTATCTTTGCACGCTCAAAGAAACATTTTATAGATCAATAATTTTATTAATTATGTATTTAGACGCTGCTAAAAAGCAAGAAATCTTCAGTAAGTACGGAAAGTCTAACACTGATACTGGCTCAGCTGAGGCCCAGATAGCTTTGTTTTCATACCGTATTACTCACCTGACTGAGCACATGAAGCTCAACAGAAAAGATTATAGTACAGAAAGAGCTTTGACTATGTTGGTAGGTAAACGTCGTGCTTTGCTCGACTATCTGAAAGCAAAAGATATCACCAGATATCGTGATATCATCAAAGAGCTCGGCTTGCGTAAGTAATCACTTACTGCGAACAAAATTTAAAAGCCGTTTCCTCTCTATGGAGGAAACGGCTTTTATTTTTTATCTTTCTCCCTTGCTTGGATATAAAATTTCATTAATTTTGCAGCAAAACGAATTAAATTATAACCTTTTACCGGGAAAATACATTCAACATTATGGATACAAGCAAAATCGTAGGAGAAAAAATTAAATCACTCCGTGAGAACAAAGGAATCTCAATAGAAGAACTTGCCGAACGCTCAGGATTGGCCATTGAACAAATAGAACGTATCGAAAACAATATTGACTTGCCTTCATTGGCTCCACTTATCAAAATAGCCCGCGTATTGGGCGTACGTCTGGGCACTTTCCTCGACGACCAGGACGAAACAGGTCCGGTAGTCTCACGCAAGATGGAAGCTACAGACACGATCAGCTTCTCAAACAACGCCATCCATTCGCGCAAACACATGCAGTATCATTCACTGTCCAAGTCAAAAGCCGACCGCCATATGGAGCCGTTCATCATCGATGTAGCCCCTACACAAGACAGTGATTTTGTACTTTCTTCTCACGAAGGAGAAGAATTCATCATGGTCATGGAAGGTGTCATGGAAATCAGTTACGGAAAAAGCACTTACCTGCTCGAAGAAGGTGACAGTATCTACTATGATTCCATCGTCCCCCATCACGTTCATGCTTATGAAGGACAAGCCGCCAAAATCCTGGCAGTAATCTATACACCCATTTAATGATCAGCAATGATCGCTCTACACATTACTAAAAACATGCAACTATACGAAAGAACACTCGGACAATGGCTTGAACATTGGGCCGAAACAACACCGGACAAAGAATATATTGTATACTCCGACCGCAACTTGCGCTTCACCTGGAAGCAATTCAACAAGCGGGTAGACGATATGGCGAAAGGATTGATTGCCATCGGAGTGGAAAGAGGTACCCACGTCGGAATCTGGGCAGCAAACGTACCGGACTGGCTTACCTTATTATATGCCTGCGCGAAGATAGGTGCAGTCTACGTAACGGTAAACACCAACTATAAACAAGCCGAACTGGAATACTTGTGCGAGAACTCGGATATGCATACGCTCTGCATTGTCAACGGCGAAAAAGACAGCGACTTTGTACAGATGACCTACACCATGCTTCCGGAACTGAAAACCTGCGAACGAGGACATCTGAAAAGCGAGCGTTTTCCTTATATGAAGAACGTAATCTACGTAGGACAGGAGAAACATCGCGGAATGTACAACACACAGGAGATCCTGTTGCTAGGCGATAACATAGAAGACACCGAGCTCAACGAACTCAAGTCGCAGGTCGATTGCCACGATGTGGTAAACATGCAATATACATCAGGAACAACCGGATTTCCCAAAGGGGTTATGCTGACACATTACAATATCAGCAATAATGGTTTCCTGACCGGAGAACACATGAAATTCACGGGCAATGATAAACTCTGCTGTTGTGTTCCATTGTTCCACTGCTTCGGTGTAGTGCTGGCCACCATGAACTGTCTGACTCATGGTTGTACTCAAGTGATGGTGGAACGTTTTGACCCGCTGATCGTATTAGCCTCTATCCATAAAGAGAAATGTACAGCACTTTATGGAGTACCCACTATGTTTATTGCCGAACTGAACCATCCGATGTTCGATATGTTCGATATGTCGAGCCTCCGCACCGGTATCATGGCCGGCTCACTCTGCCCGGTAGAATTGATGAAGCAAGTGGAAGAGAAAATGTATATGAAGGTTACCAGTGTATACGGACTGACAGAAGCAGCCCCCGGAATGACTGCTACACGCATTGACGATCCGTTTGACGTACGTTGTAACACCGTAGGGCGTGACTTTGAATTTACGGAGGTAAAAGTGCTCGATCCTGAAACTGGTGAAGAATGCCCGGTCGGCGTACAGGGGGAAATGTGCAACCGGGGATATAACACCATGAAAGGATATTACAAGAATCCACAAGCTACGGCTGAAGTGATAGACAAAAACAATTTCCTACACTCAGGAGACTTGGGAATCAAGGACGAAGATGGGAATTATCGTATCACAGGACGTATCAAAGATATGATCATCCGTGGTGGAGAGAATATCTATCCCCGTGAGATAGAGGAATTCCTCTATAAGCTCGACGGAGTGAAGGACGTACAGGTATCGGGCATCCCATCTAAAAAATATGGAGAGGCAGTAGGGGCTTTCATCATTTTGCACGAAGGAGTAACCATGCAGGCTTCGGACGTACAAGACTTCTGCCGGAATAAAATCTCCCGCTACAAAATCCCTAAATACATTTTCTTCATTGACGAATTTCCCATGACCGGGAGCGGTAAGATACAAAAATTCAAACTGAAGGATTTAGGACTGAAGCTCTGTGAGGAGCAAGGTATTCAGATTATATAAAGCAGATATGCATGATAAGTGATTAGCGTCTGACGCTAATCACTTATCACTGTCACTATTTTGCCATAGGCAGAGTAAAATAGAAAACAGTTCCTTCTCCCTGTTTGGAACGTACCCAGATACGCCCGCCCATCTTTTCGACAAGCATCCGGCAGATAGTCAGTCCCAATCCTGTCCCTTGCACAAAATCATCTATTTTTCCGAAACGCTGAAAGATGGTGGCCACCCTTTCTGCCGGAATACCTTTCCCCGTATCAGACATGTAAAACTGTACCATATCCGCCTTCTTCTGAAATCCAAAATGAATTTCTCCGACAGAAGTAAATTTAATGGCATTGGTAATCAGATTAACCAAAACCTGAGAAATACGTTCCCAGTCTCCTTGTATGCAAAGTTGCGAATCTACCTCGTCCAGCACAAGCCGAACTTCCGGCTTAACCGATTTCACATGCAATTCATATAACTGTAAACAGATATCTTTCAGCCTCACCGGGTGATAAGAAAGCTCCAAGGAACCGGCTTCAAGTGCCGAAAGATCAAGAATATCATTAAAGAGATTCAACAGAACAGTCGAGTTGTGTTCCACAATATCGGCATACTGTCGCTTTTCACACTCATTGTCCGCTTCAATAATCAGTTTGGAAAAACCTACAATCGCATTCAGAGGAGTACGGATTTCGTGGCTCATATTAGCCAAAAACGAAGATTTCATCCGGTCGGCCTCTTCTGCCTTAATCCGGGCAGCTATAAGCTCCTTTTCCGTCTTCTTGATTTCGGTTACATCCCACGATACTCCGATAATATAAGGATGCTGACCTCCCGAAGGGACAACTGTTTTCATTGTAGTGACCGTACGGACCTCACCGCTCATAGTTGTATAATTCTCCAGATATTCAATACGTCCCAACTTCATCACCTTCAAATCGTCTTCCCGGAAATGTTCGGCATCTTTCTTGTCCGGGAATATATCTGCATCCGTACTACCGACAGCCCTCTGGACAGAGATTCCGGAATGCTCGGCAAAAGCTTTATTCCAATAAAGATAACGAAAATCATTTCCGGTATCCTTCACAAATAAATAGACGGGAATATTGTTCAAAATGTCATTCATCAACGAATTGAGACGTACAATCTCACTTCGCTGGGTCTCATTGATCTTAGCCATCTCAGTCTCCTGCGAGACATCGCGACACATACATAACAAATACTGATCATCCAGCGGAAAAATACGATTTTCATAATGATGGAGTACCCCGTCCAGCATTAATGAATGTTCAGCTGTCGAACTCTTACCGGTATGGATGACTTTATCCATGTTGTGACGAACACTTTCATACGCTTCTTCGGGAACAATATCTTTTACATTTGAATTAATAATACTATCGGAGGTGGTACCTTCCACATGATTTGTTGTAGGAGATGAAGCCAACTCCACAATGTTCGCATTATGGTCAAAAACAGTCAGCATATCAGGCAATGCATCTAGAATCCGAGTACTGTACCGTTCACGGAATCGCCCTTTTTTCAGAGAGTCGAGTTCGGAAGAGAGGCCTTCCACCTTCTTTTCCAATTTACATACAATTTCCAGTAGTTCCTCTTTCGTTTTATGCTCGTAATGTCCCATGGATTTGAGTCTATTTAAATCTGTTTTGTTGTATATAGCATCACATTACTTGCAAATATAATACATATATCCAAAAAATATCCTACAAATTGAAGTTATTATTGATTAAAAAAGTCGATAGCTTTTGCCCTACTACTCAGAATGTTCTATCTTTGCACCACTTTATATTTTAAACAATTTACATTTATGTCCACAGAATTATTCTCTACCCTGCCCTACAAAGTGGCAGACATCACGCTTGCCGACTTCGGTCGCAAGGAAATCGACTTGGCAGAAAAAGAGATGCCCGGCCTTATGGCTCTTCGCGAAAAATATGGAGAATCCAAACCATTGAAAGGTGCCCGTATCATGGGATCACTGCACATGACTATCCAGACTGCCGTCCTGATCGAAACACTGGTAGCCCTGGGAGCTGAAGTGCGTTGGTGCTCTTGCAATATATATTCAACTCAAGATCATGCTGCAGCAGCTATCGCAGCTTCAGGTGTTGCCGTATTTGCCTGGAAAGGAGAAACATTGGCAGATTATTGGTGGTGTACCTTGCAGGCCCTGAACTTTGAGGGGGGCAAAGGACCGACAGTGATTGTCGACGATGGCGGGGATGCCACTATGATGATCCATGTAGGTTACGAAGCAGAAAACAATGCTGCTGTATTGGACAAAGAAGTACATGCCGAAGACGAAATAGAATTGAATGCTATACTGAAAAAAGTGCTGGCAGAAGACAAAGAACGCTGGCACCGGGTAGCGGCTGAAGTGCGCGGAGTTTCGGAAGAGACAACGACCGGCGTGCATCGCCTATACCAGATGCAGGAAGAAGGCAAGTTGTTGTTCCCTGCCTTCAACGTAAACGACTCGGTTACCAAATCCAAATTCGACAACCTGTATGGTTGCCGCGAATCATTGGCAGACGGCATCAAACGTGCTACAGACGTAATGATTGCCGGCAAAGTAGTTGTGGTATGCGGTTATGGCGATGTAGGTAAAGGCTGTTCACACTCTATGCGTTCCTACGGAGCCCGGGTGCTGGTTACAGAGGTCGATCCTATCTGTGCACTGCAGGCTGCCATGGAAGGTTTTGAAGTAGTAACCATGGAAGACGCCTGCAAAGAAGGTAACATCTTTGTCACTACTACCGGTAATATCGATATCATCCGTATCGATCACATGGAACAAATGAAAGATCAGGCTATCGTTTGCAACATCGGCCATTTTGACAATGAAATCCAGGTAGATGCACTGAAACATTATCCGGGTATCAAACGTGTCAATATCAAGCCACAGGTAGACCGCTATTATTTCCCTGACGGTCACAGTATCATTCTGTTGGCAGACGGTCGGTTGGTAAACCTGGGATGTGCCACAGGCCACCCGTCATTCGTAATGAGTAATTCATTTACCAATCAGACATTGGCCCAAATCGAGTTGTTCAACAAGAAATACGATATCAATGTATATCGTTTACCTAAACATCTGGATGAAGAAGTAGCCCGCCTACACCTTGAAAAAATTGGTGTGAAGCTGACCAAGTTGACTCCGGAGCAGGCTGCCTACATCGGTGTGTCTGTTGACGGTCCTTACAAAGCGGATCATTACAGATATTAAAAAAGTTACGATTGGACGATTTACGAATAACGACTGAAATTACTTTTTCTCACTTCAGGATAGTAAATCGTCTAATCCTAAGTCAAACTTCAATTGTAAATTGTAAATCGTCTAATCGTAAATGAAAAAATTTCTTCCTGACCTGATTGCCATTCTGGCATTTATAGTTATCTCTTTCATCTATTTCTTCCCTGCTATCACCGAAGACCGGATTCTCTTCCAGCACGACACCGTGGCCGGAGCCGGAGCCGGACAAGAAGCCAAAGAATATTATGAGAGAACAGGTGAACGTACCCGCTGGACCAATGCACTCTTCGGAGGTATGCCTACCTACCAGATGTCCCCGAGTTACGACTCTACCGAGCCGCTGACATTTGTACAGAAAGTATATCACCTTTTTCTTCCGAACTACGTATGGCTCACATTTATCATGATGCTCGGGTTCTATATCCTGCTAAGGGCATTCGGTATACCGGCATGGCTCGCAGGGTTAGGAGGAATCATTTGGGGATTTTCGTCCTATTTCTTCATTCTGATAGCTGCCGGACATATCTGGAAATTTATTACTTTGGCCTATATTCCACCTACGATAGCAGGTATAGTACTTGCTTACCGAAAGAAATATCTGTTAGGAGGTATTATCACCGCTTTATTCATGGCTATGCAGATATTGTCCAACCATGTGCAGATGACTTATTATTTCTTGTTTGTTATTCTTTTCATGGTAGGCGCATTCTTCGAAGACGCCTGGCGAAAAAAAGAACTCCCCCAATTCTTCAAAGCTACCGGCGTGCTGATTGTTGCAGGACTGATTGGAGTATCCATCAACCTCTCAAACCTATACCACACTTACGAATATAGTAAAGAAACGATGCGTGGTAAAAGTGAACTGAAATATGAAGGAGCTGCTGCCAAACAGACTAGCAGCGGCCTCAACCGCGATTACATCACTCAATGGAGTTATGGTATCGGTGAAACATTCTCCCTGCTGGTCCCCAATGTCAAAGGAGGCGCTTCCGTACCGCTGTCACGAAGTGAGAAAGCAATGGAAAAGGCTAATCCGATGTATAGCAGCCTCTACTCACAGCTAACTCAATATTTTGGCGATCAGCCGATGACAAGTGGTCCGGTCTATGTAGGCGCATTCGTACTAATGCTTTTCATTTTGGGATGTTTCATTGTAAAAGGTCCTATGAAATGGGCACTACTGGGAGCTACCATCTTCTCTATCCTACTTTCATGGGGTAAAAACTTCATGGGATTGACAGACTTTTTCATCGATTATATCCCAATGTACAATAAGTTCCGGGCTGTATCCTCTATTTTGGTAATTGCCGAGTTTACTATTCCTTTGCTCGCCATCCTTACCCTGAAGGAAATACTCACCAAGCCGGAATTATTGAAAGAGAAACTGAAATACATCTATATCAGTTTCGGATTAACCGGGGGATTGGCACTGCTCTTTGCCATTGCGCCCCGTCTGTTCTTTCCTACCTATATTCCAGGTAACGAAATGGCAGCTCTGCAAAATGCCCTGCCTGCCGACCAACTATCGCCCATTATTGCCAATCTTGAGGAAATGCGTGTACACCTTTTCACCTCTGATGCTTGGCGAAGTTTCTTTATCGTCACCATCGGCACCCTGCTTTTACTGGCCTATAACGCCAAAAAGCTGAAAGCAACCTGGACTGTTGCCGCTATTGCTCTATTATGCCTGGGAGACATGTGGAGCGTAAATAAACGTTATCTGTACGACGAACAGTTTATCCCGAAATCAGAGCAGACTGCTACATTCCGGAAAACACAGACAGATGAACTAATCCTGCAAGACCCATCACTGGATTATCGTGTACTGAACTTTGCGGGCAATACATTTGAAGAAAACAATACCTCTTATTGGCACAAGAGCGTAGGCGGTTATCATGCTGCAAAGCTTCGCCGTTATCAGGAAATGATAGACCATCACATCGCTAAAGAAATGCAGGCAGCCTATCAGGAAGTAGCTACAGCCGGTGGACAAATGGATAGCGTAAACGCTGCTAAGTTTCCTGTATTGAATATGCTGAATACGAAATACTTTATATTCCCTGCCGGACAGCAAGGTCAAACAGTCCCCATTGAGAACCCATATACTTTCGGAAATGCATGGTTCATAGATAAAATACAATACGTGAACAATGCAAACGAAGAAATCGATGCCATCGGGCAAGTCGACCTGCAACAAACCGCTATAGTAGACTCTAAGTTTAAAGAGGCACTGAAAGGAGTGAACGAGGGGTACAAAGACTCACTGTCTACGATTCGTTTGACCAGTTATGAACCTAACCAATTAGTATACGAGACTTCCTCACCCCAAGACGGTATAGTGGTTTTCTCCGAAATATATTATCCGGGGTGGACGGCAACCATTGATGGCAAGCCCGCCGATATTGCCCGTGCAGACTACATTTTACGTGCTATGAATGTCCCGGCAGGTAAACACACCATCGAAATGCGTTTTGATCCGCAAAGCCTGCATATTACAGAAGGTATTGCATACGGAGCGATGGCGTTATTGCTGGTAGGAGTAATAATCCTGATATGGATCTATCGAAAAAAATATAGTGAAAACAGCAAATAATCATTAATTAAATGATGAAAGAGGGTGTTTCATAACTCACCACAGATTACACGGATTTACACAAAAACGTTTTTAATACACTGATAGCCAATGATATTTATCTGTGTAAATCAGTGTAATCTATGGTGAATACGAGTTTTGACACATCCCTCTTTATTGTTTTAATATAATAACGACAAGGATTATAATAGACAAAGGAAGTTCACAATAATCTTCAAGCAAAAGTATATGATAATTGGATGTTCCGGATGGAGGTTATACATCAAAACCAACATTACACAGGAAATCTTCTTTTAGCATTCTGTCAAAATGTATTTTGAGATTCCTCAGAATCAATTCTTTGTGCCCTGGAAACAAGAAGAGAGTAAAAAACGCAGGAATACCCTTTTCCAGGAAGTCAGAGAGTCGGAAAATACAGTGAAATGCTACCATAAAGACAAGATACCAAGGGCATTTACTCTTAGGAAGAAACCTGGAAATCTCATAAACATTCGGAATAACACTTTTAAAAAGAGTCCTCCAAACTCTGTTCTAGAAGAAAAAGCAGTTCTTTTTCCCTAAATTAAGGGATGTTTCGAGAAGGAAAACCGATGCTTTCATCAGAATACAGACTTCTTATTCATAAGAAGTTAACTTCCTACTCTCAGGAAATTAATTCTCTGTCGGCAGGAAGTTAGTTATTTGCCGACAGGAAGTTAACTTCCTTCCGATACCTCTCACATAATTTCCCGGTAACAAGTGATCTGAAAAGAAATATCTGATGATTCCTCTTCTATTTCGCAACATTTCGCCAAAGCAGATGCCAGCAGAAAAATAAAACAGCAAACATTTTGATACCGAACAGCGCTCTAAGCTATCAAATAAAAAGCGCTATCCTTCCTCTGAATAGAGGGTAAAAGACAGCGCTTGATCTATCACTAAGAATCTTCTTACATAGTAGCAGGTAATGTTACCTTGAAATTTGGATTTTCCGTATGTTGCTGATGAATAATCCCAACCATTTTCTTCACAATATCAGGATTTTCGGCAGCTACATTATGATCTTCATGGATATCTGTCGCCAGATTATAAAGGAAAGGAGTACCTTTCTTGACAACCATTTTCCAGTCTCCCATACGTACACCGATCTGGTTCGTTTCATTAAACTCCCAATAGAGAAAATCATGTTTTTTCTGGTTCTTTTTACCCAGTATGGTCGGAGCAAAAGAGATACCATCAAAATAATCCGCTTCCTTTTTCTTATTCACATATTTTTTCGTGAAGTTCTTCACGCCTGTCAAATCACACAAGGTAGGCATGACATCGTAGAAAGCACATTGATGATCATTCACTGTTCCGGCAGCAACCTGACCGGGCCAACGGACAATAAACGGAACACGGATACCTCCCTCGTAACACTGGCGCTTCAAGCCACGTAACTTTCCGTCACGCCCGAAGAAAGTAGGATCGGCTCCGCCTTCCTCATGGGGCCCATTATCACTGGTAAAGATGACAATCGTATTCTCATCAAATCCTTTCTCTTCCAACTTCTTCAGAACTTCGCCCACATAATAGTCCAAACGGGTGATCATACCCGCAAACTGTGCATGCACATGGGTAATGGCGTTATATCTGGATCCTTTTTGACCACCAAAAGCTTTGTCATCAGCAAACTGTGTCTTATAATGATTCAAAATAGAGTCTTCCGGTTGCACTAACTCTGCATGCGGCAAGGTATAGGTAAAGATTCCGAAGAAAGGTTGTTCACCATCCTGTTTCTCGATCCATTCCATCGCTTTCTGATGAATCAGATCAGCTGAGTATTGAGTACGTTTATGATAATCTGGACCGTACATCGGATATTTGATATTCTCTTCCATCACAACACGTACAACACCTGTATCACCCAACGACGGACTATAACGATTCAGAAAATTGGGATAATAGAGATGTGCCTGAAATTGACAGATATATCCGTAATATTCATCGATTCCTCTTTTATCCGGAGTGGACGCCGAGCCTTCGTATCCCCCCGCCCATTTACCAAACATACCGGTTGTATATCCGTTATCTTTCATTATTTCGGGCAGAATGACATGTTCCGGATCATAGGGATGTTGTCCGACAACTGAAAATTCTTTATTATCGCCATACATCACTGTAGACGCCTGAGTCCAATACTCTTTATTACCACGCACTTCGCAATGTCCGGTATGTTGTCCGGTCATCAACGATGCGCGCGAAGGTGCACTCACCGGACTTCCGGCATAGGCTTGCGTAAAGCGCATGCCTTCACGGGCCATGTTGTCAATATTAGGGGTGCTGATGTATGGCTGTCCATAGCAACCCAGATCTCCATACCCCATATCATCACACATAATAAAGATGATATTCGGTTTTTGAGGGGTATGGGCCTTTTCTTTATGGGCAAATGCTTGCGGACTGCCTAATCCGACAAGTAATGCACTACTATAAATAATTTTTTGATTCATTCTTGGGTTTGTTTCGAGTTCATTTGGTTTTAACTTCACCACAGATAACACAGATTTTCACAGATTAATAATTTATTTTATTGATAACAAGATTAGAAGTTCTGTGAAAATCTGTGTTATCTGTGGTGAAACAGGTTCATTGCTATTCCGTTTCAATTATTCCCACCCCGGATTGTTAGGTGCAAGTGCCGGATTCAAGATAATTTCTTGAGTAGGAACCTCATAAAGATAATATCTCTCCTGCCAGCCTTCACCTGCTTTGATAGGGTCCGGTTGTAAATAAATATATCCTTCTGTCATGGCTCCGTCGGCAGGGTCCGGTCCACCGGTCGTTTCATTCAATAAGAACTGGGCACCATGTCTGAACTTATCTTTCGTCATCCACATTCCTTTAAACTGGCGGTTAAGGAACCAGGGCGCCATTCTCCAACGGCGGATATCGTAGAATCCGAAGCCTTCACCCATTAGCTCGACAATACGTTCACGGCGCACTTCCCATAAAACAGGATCTACCAGAACACCTTGTTCATTTCCTTTCGGATAATAGCGTCCACGGTTCGGATCAAAACTATCATCAATATCGGCAACCTTCATATCGGCCACACCGGCGCGTCTACGCAACTTATTAATAGATTCGTCGGCCACTGCCTGAGTGAACTGTCCGGTCTCACACATGGCTTCGGCATAATTCAATAAAACCTCTTCGATCTTAAAGATAGGCTTATCCGATGTGTTCAGAGTGACACCTCCGTTACGGTTCGTTTCCCAGTTGCTCCAATTCTTCCAGAAATAATATCCCGAGCGGCTTCTCACAAAACCTGTAGCTCCGATACCCCCCATAAAGTTTGGTGAAGAAGGTACCAATGAAGCACTCCAGTTCTGTCCGGGAAGGCGTTTCATACCAATACCGGGATTATCACAGGATTCGTTAGGACCCATAATATCGATATATTCACGATCTGCCGGATCATCGGTATAATCCCATGTTCTGGGATCTTCTTTCGTCTTCACCTTTGCTTTCACTTTATACGGTGGCATTACTACGTGATATAAACGCGGATCACGGTCACGGAAAGTAGCATAGGGAGTTTTATCTCCATGATAATTTGCAGAAGTAGCAATCGGCTTGCCATCTTTACACAGATAAAGGTCAACAGTATGCTGATTCATCTCTACATTGTGGCTATCCATATGTTCCAATGCACTAAAATTGGCCATCTTGATGTCTTGAACAAACTCCATATACAAGATGACACCCGGCACTTTGCCCAAATCTTCTGTTGTCCACATCTCTCCATATCCGGCTGCGGGCTGACCGTCTGTTCCGTAATAAAGAGTAGGGTAATCATTCATCAACAGACGGGACACCCGAATACATTCGTCAAAGAACTTCTGAGCTCCGTCTATTCCGTGATATTTGCGCCAAGTGGCTTCACGCAACGCAAATCGTGAGATAGCCGCACGAATACAATCGCGATTAATGGTATTTGCACCATCTTGCTTCTCAAAATCTCCAATATTCGCTTCAGCCCATTTCAAACGGTTCAATACGGAATCGGCCACAATTTCGCGGTCAACACGGGGACCGTAAGCCTCAGGAGAATTTTCGTTAAGGGCCGTATTAACCCAAGGCACCGCCCCAAAACGATTGATAAGCTCCATGTACCAGTATGAATGGAAAAAATACCCTACTGCACGCCAATGGTCCTTTTCGGCATCGGTCATTTCCGACTTATCGATGTTAGCAAGCAAAATATTGGCACGACGGAATGTGCCGGAAAAGCCCCAACCATTGCCCGAAGCTACACTCTGAACTCTTCCGAAAGCATAGTCATTGCCCGACTCATTGGCACGGCTTTCCAAGTATCCGGCATTCATATCACCTGCATAGCAGGAACCTTGTCCGGTTCCGTTAATGGTATTGGCTATATTATTATCCTTGAATATCTCATAACAAGGCCATGCAAACGACTTAAAGTTATCATAAGATCTAAAAGCATTATTTTCTGTCAGACTGGTGACAGGCGCATGCTCCAGAAAGCTGTCATTACATCCGGCCAGTCCGATTCCGGCTAAAATAGCCAATGATAGATATATCTTTTTCATTTTTAATTCTTGATTATGCGTTTATAATGTAAAGTTGATACCAAACGAAACGGTACGGAATGCCGGATAGTTCCAGCTCAGAGTTTCGGGATCGATACCTGAAGGTAATGAAGAGAAAGTTGCCAGATTTTCTACACTGACAAAACCCTTTAACTGATTTAAGCCGATTCGGGATATCCATGTTTTAGGAACGGTATACGACAAAGTAACGTTCTTGATGCGGAAGTAAGCGGCATTAGATAAATATTTATCTGTCTTACGTCCGTAATTGGAGCCGACTGTAGGATTTTGTCCATACATACGCGGATATTTGGCATTCGGATTTACGGCAGTGTAATCTCCATTGGCTGCATCTACCGGCCTCCAATAGTCAGTCAAACCATCAAACAGCGGTTGGTATTTGATATCGTTTACTGAATAAATATACATCGGGAATACCAGGTTATTGGCAATCCATGCATCACGCTGGCCGGTTCCCTGCATCATAATATTCAAGTCGAAACCCTTATAATTAGCACCGAGAGTAATACCATACAGATATTTAGGCAAGCTATTGCCTATTACTTTCTGGTCGCCGGGATTATCTAATGTACCGTCTCCGCTATCAATCTGATTTGTACTTTTGTCATCATCACGGAGATTTTTGAACTTCAAGTCACCGGGACGTGGACTGACACCTTTAATAGAGGCCACTCCATCTTTAAGTTTCCAACTATTAGTATCTACAAAATCATCTACCGTATAGAATCCGTCCACTTCATATCCCCAGATTTCTCCCAGTCTCTGTCCCGGATAAAAATTACTCAGCAGCTTAGAAGCAGCATTGTCGTCGTACTTAGTAATTTCAGAATAGCTATCAGAAAGATTGAATCCGACACGATAGTTGAACTTACCGATACGGTCTCTCCAGTTCACTGCCAGTTCCCAACCACGAGTACGCATATCGGCTGTATTCTGGAAAGGAGAACTTGCACCTACCACAGCAGGAAGCTGCATACCCGGAGCCAACATTCCTTTTGTATCACGCTGATACCAGTCGAACACAACATTCATACGATTACCGAACATATTCAAGTCGAGTCCGATATCCGTAGTGGCCACTTTTTCCCAAGTAAAGCTTGTACTTACCAGATTCGGTAAAGAGTTGATAGCAGTTACATAATCACCTCCAGACAGCCAACCGTTGTATTTATTGCTAACGCTCATAGTTGGGAAGTATGCATAGTTCACTACATTTTGGTTACCGATCACACCGTAAGATGCACGAATCTTCAGACCATCAATATAATTGCGCGTAACTTCCATAAACTTTTCCTGAGCTACGTTCCAACCCAAAGATACAGATGGGAAGAAACCAAAACGGGAATCTTTCGGGAACTTGGATGAACCATCGTAACGACCGTTCACTTCCAGCAAATACTTATCCATATAGTTGTAATTGACCCGGAAAAATCCTCCTCGAACAGAGTATTCATTATAACTGTCTGTCGCTTTTAGGTCACCTGTACCCGAACCCAATGCCGGTACTTCAACAACAGCCTGATTATAAGACAATACATTTACACCTTCTGTATACTTGGACTCCTGGTTGAAACCGGCCATTACACTGAAATGATGATCTTTGTTGAGATCGAATTTGTATGTTCCGTAAATATTGAAAGCATTGTAGTCGGTAAATTGCTTCTCTTTCTGCAAATAATCTTTTGCTGCATTCCAGATGTTATTACCTCCCTGAATATCTGTATACTGAGTTTTTCCGGTATAGAAATTATAATCATACATGTTCTTGTCAAATGTATACTCGAATACTGCCTCAAAACCTTTGAACGGTTTCAGAATAGATTTCACGAAAACACGCGGATTATCATACGACTTTTTCCATTTATTTGCTAACAATACCTGGTTGCGCGGTGTGTTGAAAGGCAAATCCTGAGAAATTGTAGAACAAACATCCGAAGGCATATTACCTTCCGGCTGATAAGAAACCTGATTACTGCCAAACATACTTCCCAAACCGGAATTAGGTTGCGACTGATTGGTACGTGCATAACTCATAGTCAACTCCTGGGTAAACCATTTGGTTATATCAGCAGAAATATAGGAATTGATGTTCAAGCGCTCATAGGTGTCTTTATCGGTGATCAGCACACCGTCCGTCGATACATATCCCGCCGACATACGATAACGCAATTTATCCGTACCACCGGATACAGAAAGATTGTGGTTCATCTGGAAGCTGGTCTCCATAAAATTCTTATAGGGATCATGCTCATTCAAATAATACAAAGCTCCATCCGTATCTGCGAAAATACCGTCACCTACAGTTTTGATAGATGAAGGATCCTGCCTATACTGTGTGAGGTATTCTTTCCACTTTGAAACGCTGGGTGAACCATACGACCAATAAGCATCAGAATATCCCCCGTCCTGATAAGCCTGCAGATAATCCATCAAAGATGCCTGTTTAGGCAGATTGGTTGCAGTAGCAAAACCAAAATTATTGTTATAATTCAGACGAAAGGCCGTAGCTTCTTTCGGACGCTTGGTAGTCACTAAGACAACACCGCCGGCTGCACGTGCACCATAAATAGCTGCCGAAGCGGCATCTTTCAATACAGTTACGGTCTCAATATCTTCCGGATTCAACATATCGAGACTCCCCTCTACGTTATCAATCAAGATAAGGGGAGCGACATTGGCACCATAAGATCCGTCGCTATTCTTGATACCCACCGAATAGGCACCACGCAACTGGAATGACTTTCCACTACCCGGAGCATTTCCACTATTAGAAACCAGCAGTCCCGGAACTGTACCTTGCAATGCATCAGAAGCCGTCATTATGGGACGATCGCCAATAATTTCGTCCATTTTAATAGATGAAACGGCCCCCGTCAGGTTCGCTTTCTTTTGTGAACCGAAACCAACTACCACCACTTCATCCAAAGTACGGGAATCATCCTTCAGTACTACTTTCAGAGGGGCCCCCGCTATGGCTTTCAATTCTTGCGTTACATAACCAATGTAAGAGATAACAATAACAGCACCCGGACTTACCGACAAGGAGAAATCTTGTGAATAGTACCTTAGCCGTATCAAACATTCGTAATCGGACATACACCAATTGCGAAGTCTATTTAATAGATTATGGATACGGAAATTTTAAGGAAAAAATACACTTTATGGAGTAATATCATTGATCTTCGTTCTCGGGGACTCAATATTACGAGAACGGCAAAGCGTCTTGGTGTTTCCCGCGATACGGTGAAACGTCTGCAGTCTTTGAGTTCCGATGAACTATTTCGGAAGTACCAGGAGTCACGCCGGTGCAAGCTGCAGAACTATGAGCAGGCCGTCGTATCCTTACTCTTCACTTTTCCTTCCACTTCCAGCAGTCGTGTCCACGACTATTTAAAAGAACATTATCCTGATTTTCCAAACGTCTGTGATAAGACTGTGCGCAATTACGTGCAGTTTATCCGGAAGAAACACCATCTTCCATTCCGGTCCTGTCGTTTATGACGGAACCCGAATCTTCGTGTACAGATCTTTAATATAGCAAACATCATAAGTTGATCAGAAATAAAGGATAAATATGGCCTGGATGGTAACCCAAAAGAATATTAAGATTCATACCTGCATTGACGGTATAGATTCAGTTGAAGATGTCAGAGTGGTAATCTCGCATAAGAAATTGAAAGCTCTTGGTGCGAAACGTAGAGTTTATAAAGACACGAGAGAGAGCTTTTTTCTTATTGAATCCGATTGTGAAATCATCCTCTAAACTTGAAGGTATGAAGAAATATTTAGCAATTGAAATTCGTGGTGAAATATTCGTTATGAATGATAATGATGAATTAGGAGGACTGATAGATAATGATGTCCCGTTTACGGTCATTGGTCATGTATGCACCGAAGAATGTAATACAACATGCTTACATTACCGTCAAGGTACGTGTCCCTGTAAAATCATGAAAGATACTTTTGGTAAAGTAATTCATGTTTTTGTGTGATTTAAAACCATACAGCAATGAAAACAAAATTTGTAAAAACGACAGACCGTAAAGGCACTTATATCATTGAAGGTTCATCTGATGGCCAGTTCTTTAATATAAAGAGGTTCATTTGTCAAGTTCAAAAACAAGAAACCGAAAAAGAGACGCAAGAATTAGCTGATTTTATTTTATCAAAACTTAATTCCTAACCGAATAGAAATGACTCAGATCCATTTATGTGAGATGTGTAAGTATTGTACACATTCGCCTAATCTGTTTCAGCCTTACTATTGGTGTTCGTGGTATGGGAAAGAAGTGAGGATACCGATTAATAAATGTGATAAAAAGAGCGATTAATGAAAGAATCACATACCGGAATAGGCATTTGCCATTGTCGCCAGTGCCGACTTGATAAGAAACATTGCAGTCCATCAGGCAGGAAGCACGCGAAACGTGCAATCAACAAGTTTCGTCGCCGGCAACTGAAATCAGAGGTAGTAACCGGGCACAACCGTTTCGGCGGATATTGGGCCTGAACACTCAGAAAGCAGATAAAAAATGGATGGGCAGACGCAAAAATCAGCCTCCCTGAATGGCTATTGAAAATACAGAGGGCTATCCTCTTATTTCATGGAGAGAAATAATAATTAAAACTAAATATATGAATACCCAACGTCAAACCGGTACCTGCCGCTCTCTTTCGGGGCATGCACAGCGGCATGGGCGCGAAGTCCGTCCCTCTTATGAGATCAGCACTTCGCAATTTTCTGATATGAAAGTCAGGAGACTGACTCGTAATTACGGATTCGGTGGATACAGCATCTACCGTTATCTGGTGAGTGAGGCCCTCTACAAGGGGGAGTATTTCCTTCCTTGGTGTGAGGAGACCGCGCGTGCGGTTGCCTCTTACTGGAATGCCTCTTTGGAAGACATTACCCGGATCGTGGACGGTTGCGTACAGGTCGGCCTGTTCAATGACGAACTGTACAGGAAGCACAGAGTATTGACTTCTGCCGCCATCCAGCAGGACTACCTCAAGTTATGCGGCATGGCCTACATCCAGGAGGAGTTCGCTCTTTCGGCCAGTTGATTCATAAGGTTATTATCCACTAATAAATACATAAGTTTATGCCAAGAACAGCTAAAAAAGGTTTCACCTATTACGGGTTCGATACCGATCATTTTTATGACCCCAAAGTCAAGAGACTCAAAAATAAATTCGGCATGGAGGGCTGGGCCGTGTTCCATTTCATCGTGAACGAGATCCACCGCGTGGAAGGCTATTACATGATCATGGACTCCGACGGCCTGTTCGACGTCTCGGACTATTCCCGCATGGACGAGCAACGCATCGCGGGTATTGTCGACTATTGCGCCGAGCTGGGGCTTTTCGACAAAGGGCTTTGGCGGAGCCGTCAGGTCCTCACCAGCGAGGAGATACAGAACAGGTATATGGGCATCTGCAAGTCTATCCACCGCAAGCCTTCCATCTCGGATGACTACCTGCTTTTGAATGCGGCTGCCCCGGCCGCCACCTCTTCCCCGCAGGTGGCCGCTCCCTGTCCCGCCACCCATACGGCACCTGTTGCTGAACCCGCGCGGACCGGCGAAAAAGAGAAGGATACGGAACTGATGCAGGCCATTGCGGATTTTAAACGCAGGCTGCAAGAACCGGAAAGCGCCGCCGGGGTAGTTCGCGAAGAATCGGGAATAATTCGCGAAAATAGACCACAAAATAAAATAAAAGAAAATATATCCTCCCCAAACCCCTCCGGAGAGGGAGGCTACACTCCGGAGAGGGAGGAGGAGAGAAACTCTCTTTCAGGGAAGCTCCAATACCTGGGTGTGGATTCCAACATCATCCAATGGGTACGGCTCCTGAAAAGCCGTTATCCGGATTTCCCTATCGAAAAGGCGATCCGTGACATGGAGCAGAGCAATTTCCAACTGACCAAGGAAAATTACCTGTATCCCCTGATTAAGAACTATATAGCCAAGTATAATGCCGAGCACGGAAGTGAAGAGCGTGCCAGGCAACAGGAGAAGATCCTGCGCACCCGGCGTAAAACCCTCGAGCTCCTGGGCGTTCCGGTGAAGGACCAGCAGGAAATCCTCCAGCTTGCCTCCGTTGCACCCTTGGTACTGGATACAGCTCTGAAGGAGACCTGGGGAAACAAAAAGATCAAAAGCCCCACCATGTTCCTCCTGAGTCGGATGCGGAGGGCTGTACCGGCATAAACATCTGAATTTAAACTGGTTGAAACTTAACGAAATATAAGCCATGACATCACAGGAAGCCAATTCAATCCCCTTGGAAGATATTCTTTCCCGCTACGGTTACGAACCTTCCCGGCGGTATGGAGGATATGACATGTACCGCTCCCCTTTCCGCTGCGACAGCTCTCCGAGCTTCAAGGTTTTCAGGAACGAGAACCGCTGGTATGACTTCGGAGACAGCAGCCACGGCAGGGTCGTGGATCTGGTCATGCGCATCCATAACTGCTCCTTCCCACAGGCTATGAAAGAGATCGAAGGACTGGGCTTTTCCTCCGGCATGATTCCGCAACCAAGGCCGGTACCGGTAACGGTACAGAAAGCCTCCGGGATGACTCTCCTGAAAATCATTCCGGTGGAAAACGGGCACCTGCTTGATTATGCCGCTTCACGGGGCATCGACGCGGATATCGTCCGTGAACACTGCGTGGAGGTGCATTACTGCTTCGAGAAGAATCCCCGCGAGAAATACGCGCTGGGGTTCGCCAACGACCACGGAGGTTTCGAACTGCGTAACAGCATGTTCAAGGGATGTGCCACCGCCAAGGACATTACCGGCCTGGCCGCAGGCAACAGGTCCTGTGCCGTTTTTGAAGGTTTCTTCGACCTGTTGAGTTTCAAGCAATACGCGAAAGAGCATCCCGAGATGCCGGCACTGGGAAAGCTGGACCTGTGCGTCCTGAACTCCACCTCCATCGTTGAGCGGTCAAAGGATTTTCTTTCAAGGTATGAAAAGGTACACGCTTTCCTGGATAACGACGCTCCGGGGCGCGAGGCCCTGAGAAAGATGCGGCATTTCCTTCCCAAGGACACGGTATTGGTGAACGAGGCGGAACGCCTGTATCCGTCATGCAATGACTTCAACGAGTTTTTGCAGAAAATCAAGTGCCCGGCAAGCGGGCGGGAAATGTGAAGAGCCGGCAAACGGAACATTTAACCGGCCGGATTTACGAACCGATAACAAAACAATAATGAAACAGGAAAATGACATACCGGACAAGATCCTGGAACGTATCCGGAAACTGATACGCCTGAAGGAATCGACCACCTCGGAAGGCGAGGCCAAAGCTGCCGCCACCCATGTGAACCGGCTTCTGAAGGAATATAACCTTTCCCTGCTTGACGTGAACGAAAAGCGGCCGGAGACGGTGTTTGAAATCAGGGAATCCGGAGCGATCAGTTATAAGGACAGCTTCGGCAACTACTGGAAGCGTGACCTGCTGCGCGTATTGTGCGAATACAATTACTGCCGGATGCTCCGTTACCGGGGAACCACCGACATGCTGATTGTGGGTACGCAGGAGAATATTGCAGCCGTAACCGTGCTGTATGATTATCTACGCACCACTTTCCGCCGGCTGGCAGATAAAAGGCACATGGAATATGTATCGATCAAACGGGGATATTACCGTACCGAGAAGTACAGGAAGAAGTATATACGTTCGTACCTCGAAGGCGTGACACCGGGACTAAGAGACCAGTTTGAAGCGATGCGAAGCACTTCGGCGGAAGAAGTGCGTGAAACCGCTCTGGTACATTGCCATAACGCTCTTATCGAGAGATACCTGGAAACAATCGGGACGTGCAGTGCCAAAGTACAGCCCAGAAAGACAAAGACGGACTATTCGGCTTACCACTCCGGAATGGATGACGGACGGAGTATCAGCCTGCACCGGCAAATAAACGGAGGAAATGTATGATGACAGTATGGATACCGCTTATCGTCCTGTATATCCCGGTCATCTTATGGATGGGATACCAAATCAAACATGCCCCTACTGACGTGGAGTTATGGGGCGAAGAAATAGAATAATGCATAAAATGACAGAAATGGAAATTACATATAACATACAGACAATTTACACATACCGCAACGAAAACATGCCCGAGGACAGCACGAAAGTGTACAGGTTCTCCCGGAAAGTAAGCCGGCGTATCTGGAAATATGCCTTGTCAACCCCCGACTTCCGCTCTTTTCTGGAAGCCAAAAGCCGGGAGTGCTCCGATACAATCTCCCGAATGAACCAGGAGTTACAGAACGTAGTGGTCACATTTCATATCTCCTTTAATGGAGATATCCCTTTTGTGGGGAGTGCAGTGTGCTTTTTCAAGACAGTCTCAGGAGGAGAGCTGCGCTGCAGGTACAACCAGTCCATCCTCTTTGAGGAAACACTGCCCGGTGGGAAGTATCTCCGGGACAGTTCCATAGAGGGAATGATCCAAAAGGAAAGACCGGAGAATTCCGCTTTCGGGCTGCTTCTGTTTGCAGTTTCCCTCGTTTCGGTTTTCGGGATATTGACGGTACCCTTCGCGTTTAACCTGGCACGCTTCCCTCTTGTGCCGGCCGGATTTACGGTTATCGCAGTCTTGATCTTACTGACGGTCTGTCTGAGACATATGAACCGTAGACGCATCACGCGGAGAATGGAGATACAGGATAAAAGACAGGAACCCATTAAATAACAGCCATATGTATTTCATACACTCCATACAGACCTATGCATCGGTGAACCGGAAGGGAAGCGAGCTCCAGGAATATGTCCTGCAGCTCAAGGACAGCCTGATAAAGAACAGGGAGTTCCTGGATGACCTGAAAGAGGAGCTCCACTGCCGGATCGGGGAGCTTGACGCCAAGTATCCGCGTACACAACCCCTGCATCTGGATGCGGCAAGTTGCCGGGAGATCATCCAATGGATCATCCACGTGAAAGGCAAGCCGGATAACCTGATATGTATTATTTCGATTACGAAAGTCAGAAACCTGCTGGGAGAAGGAACCGGTTTCTTTCCCCGGGCAAAGACAGGAGGTAAGGGATGAAGGGTACATACTGGTATGCCGTGGACTATGCCGGCACGGGGCACCTTTTTACCTACAAGCCCGAAAGGGATGCGGGGATCTGGAACGGGGAGGAAGCCCTGCAGGTTTCCCAAGGGGCACTCCGGGAGGTATTCCCCAAGATCACCTGGCAGGACTCACCCGTAGTGGTAACACTGGAGGTACTCCCCTGTGAGGAGACCTTCCGCCTGCGCCTGTCAAAGAACTGCGGTTATATCCTGAGAAAATATCTCCGTTTCCCCCGGAAAGAAAAAACAAATGATTGAAAAAATGAAGGAACAAGATTGTGACAAAAAAAAGAGCATATCTCAGGGAAAGAAACACAATATCTTTTATAAGATGATTATGAGCCGTAGAGCCTTCGGAATAACTTATTTTGTATATGGGGCAACAGTCCTTTCTGTCCTTGCCGAAAGAGCAGAGATTCTGTCCTCCACCCCTTCCGTGGGGAGCCGGATATTCCTCTTACTGAGTATATGTTTTCCTTTCGCTTATGGTACATACCTGCTTTGCACCAAAGATAAAAACAGTATAAAAATGAATGAAATTATAACTTCTGACTACTTTAAAAGAGTCATTTCCCATAAGTGGAATATAATCATTTGCCTAATGGTAATCGTTGTGTGCCTTTCTTTCGTAGTGATCTTTTCAGATCGTAACTGGGAAGCACCAATAAACTTCAACCTGCCGAGTATAATAGTAGGGTCAGTTACAGGCTATTTATTGGGAGTATTGATTCGTCGAGTTTTAAGGAGAAATAATACCGGAAAGAAAAGCTTTAAATTAATTTTTGAATGCGTTGGTTCGCTATGTCTTAAAGTATCGGATCAGTTAGAAGAATCAGTCTTTACCATTGATTGGGACTCTTCAATCATACCGCCATCCATCGGAGACGATTTTGAGATTGAAGAGTTTATTCCAGGGTTGAATTGGAATGAAAAACAACGTCTTTATTCTATTTATGGTCATGCAACAGTTATTGAACGATCATTTTATAAAAAAGAACATGTGACCTACATTTCTATTGTGTTAATGGACTCTGACGAAATACAAACAATGAACGATCAGGAGAGATTATTACGGATAAAAGCCCGAAGAAAACCTGCGACAGCAACGGGGAAACGAACCGGAGGCAGAGCAGGTGCGGTCATGCCTGATAAAAAAGAGGATCTTCCACCGGATGATCTTAAGGCTGATCTATATGCCGAACTAAATAAAGAAGCCAGAAAGGCCGACTACATTCCATATTCTCCCGACAAGCTGATAATCGGGCAATTCGGGAAGGTCATGCACGGTAAAGAGAATCTCATTGAATATGTATTGCTATCCGACCGGTTCCTGAACAGGCAGGAGAGCTTCGAAACCTATTTCTACCTGCTAAGCATCCCGACAATTTCCTGCGGTTCCTTTCATAAAGAGACCGGAGAAAGGTCAGAGGGTTGCAAGGTTATAGAAATGGAGGTTATCGACGAAGCCAGGGCCCGGGAACGGTACAGGCGTTTTCTGGCCGTATGGAAAGAATAGGCGTGCCAGCCAAATATAAAACAGCGATCTAAAAACCAGTAATATATAGAATCAGGATCCCCCTGTTTAAAGTGACACATTCATTCTTTCATCTCAAATAAAACAGTCAGGGTGTATCCTTTCCTTTTCGCAGCCCTGCGGTAAGCTGTGACAGCCTGCCGGAGGGAGTGCGAAAATAAACAGACCATTAAAAACCCAATATTGATAAAAATGGAAATACGAGGAAAAATCATCGCCGTACTTCCCGTCAAGGACGGGATCGGCAAGACTACCGGCAATGAATGGAAAAGCCGGGAATTCGTTCTGGAGACAGAAGAGAGCAAACCGCAGAGCGTATGCCTGCAGCTGATGAACGCCAACATCGAGCGGTACGCCGTCGAGGTAGGTATGACCGTACACGTCAAATTTGACATCTCCGCCCGCCAGTGGGAGAACCGCTGGTTCAATACGCTGACAGCCTGGGAAGTGACTGTCATTAAGCAAAAGGAGGAACAGCCGGCATGAAAAAGAGATCATTTCTTTTGGGAAGCCTGCTTGCCTTCACTCTGGGAGTATCGGCCCAGTCCTATTCCCTGCGTACCAACGTCCTGGGTCTGGCTACGACCAACCTGAACCTGGAGGCATCCATGACCCTGGGCCGTAAATGGTCGCTTCACCTGCCCGTGCAGTATAACCCGTTCCGCTTCAGCAGGAACCGGCAGTTCCGTAACCTATATGTCGCTCCGGGTGTACGCTACTGGCTGCTCGAGAGCTATATGGGGCCATTTATCGGCATGCACGGCACCGCCGGTACATACAGTGTGGGAAACCTCTTCGGCAGCAGGTACCGCTATGAAGGTGAAGGCTACGGTGTGGGCGTGAGCATAGGCAAGGCCTACCAGCTCAGTACGCGCTGGAACTTTGAATGGGAAATCGGCGCCGGCGCGGTATGGCTGGGCTATGACAAGTACCTGTGTAAGCGCTGTGGCGACCTTGTATCCAAAAATTATGGCTGGCATTTCCTTCCCACCCGGGCAGCGGTGAATCTGGTGTACCTGTTCTAACTTTTAAGAAAATGAGAAAGACGAGACGTATCATACCTTTTGTTTTCTGCGGATTACTGATTTCATGCACCACAGAGCGCCGTCTGGCACGCGTACGTATCTCTCAGCCGCAGATGAAGGAGACGGTTGCGGATACCGGCAAACAGCTGCCCGGTCAAATTGCCTGGACGGATGACAAAGGTGAAGAACACCTGGTCAAACAGGTATCCCATGACAGTGTCACAGGCGAAAATATGACCCTTATCGAACTCTCGGAAGTTACTGTCATGGCAAAGAGCAAACAGGTAGCCGAGAGAAACGGAAAGATCAACCTGGACTTTCTCGTAACGGTCCCCGGTGAGCTGATCAACAACAAGTGGCAGGTCCAGCTCACTCCCGTAGCCTATAAACCGTCCGACACCCTGTACCTGGACAAGATCTTCCTTTCAGGGGCCGACTTTGCCAAAATGCAGGAGAAAGGGTACATGCGCTACCGGGCGTTCATGAACTCCATCATCCCGGACAGCCTGTATATGCAGCGGCTGCTCGACAGCAAAGGCTACAAGAAGGCACTGGCCGAGCTGGAGGAGGAATACTTCCAGGCCTGGAAGCACGAGGTCATCGCCAAGGAGCGCTGGGTCGACTGGTCAGACAAGACCAATGCCCGGTTCGCACTGTTCAACTACAAGATGGAACGTAACCGGCAGGCCATTGCCGGATACAATTCCATCCTGGAGTACCTTCCCGCCTATTGGATGCGCCGGGAAATAGACGGCAAATACATTCCTTCCAGATGGAAGATGTTTGCCGAAGGTAATTATAAAATCCGCACGAGAAGCATCACCCCGGAAGATTCGGCGGCCATAACGGAACGCTTTACCGATTACAAGAAGATAGCCGAGAACCAGAAAAGAAAGGAGCAGGCCGGTGCGATGTACGAAAAGTATGTGCGGTTTCCTTATGAGCCCGCACGCCTGGATACGGTCATCAAGCAAGGCAACAGCTTCGTGTATTATTACAAGCAGGAGCTTCCCGCCACCGAAAACACGAAGAAGATAGAGCTGACGCTTGACGGACAGATCCTCTCCAGGGACGAGGTACGGACCCAGCTTCCGCCATCGGACACGATCACCTATTATATCTCCAGCATGGTGCAGTTCCTTGACCGCACGCCGCGTTACAGGAAGAAGATCATTACCCGGAAGGATGAAGTCAGCCTGCGGGCCTATGTGACCTATAAGAGCGGAAGTACCGGGTTCGATGAAAAGACCGGGAACAACAAGGCTGAGATCGACAAGGTGTTCGAGACCATCCGTGGAATCAATTATACGGGAGAGTTCCTCATAGACAGCATCCGCATGACGGCCACTTCATCCCCCGAGGGCAGTTCCGAAATGAACCTTTTCCTTTCCAGGGAACGTGCGCTGGAGCTGAAGAAATACCTTGCTGCACGTACGGAAGACCGGGAAGGGGTCGATACGCTTTTCCGTCCCCGCTGGACCGGTGAGGATTGGGACAGACTGCACGAACTGGTCCTTTCAGATGACAGCCTGGCAAACAAGGCCGGCATTTTACGTATCCTGAAAGAGACGAAGAATCCCGACAGCCGGGAACATGCCCTGCGCGAATATGCTTCCGACTACAAACGCATCCGGGAAAGGTATTATCCGCTGCTGCGCTGTGTGGAATTCAATTTCCACCTCCACCGCCGGGATATGATCCAGGATACGATTGTGATGCCGGTCATCGACAGTACCTACATGCACGCGGTCAGCCTGATCGAGAACAGGCAATACAAGCAGGCGCTGTCCATGCTGGAAGAGTTCTACGGGGAGGACTACAATACGGCGGTCTGCCTGATGTCCTTAGGCTATGACAGCCGTGCCCTGGATGTCATGCTCAAACAGCCGGATACCTCTGACAGGAACTACCTGCTCTCTATCCTCTACAGCCGTCTGGGACGGGAGAAAGAAGCCCTGAAGATGTATGTCAGGTCCTGTGACCAGGATGACTCCAAGATCTGGAGGGGCAAGCTCGATCCGGAGATCAACAAACTGATAGTAACTTATAATTTATATAAAGATGAACTATACTAGATTCATATCTTTTACAGTCCTTGCGGCCATTCTCAGCAGCTGCGGGTTCAACGAGGATTTCTGTATCAGGAACGGGGAGCTGGTCGCCTGGTGTGATTTCAGCGGGATCCGGGAAACACCTCCCGTACCGGAGGAAAGGCACATCATAGCATTCCCTTCCGGTATGGATATTCCTTCCGGGGAACAGATGACATTTACGCAGGATACCCTGCGCCAAAGCATTCCACAAGGTGAATACCAATTCCTATTTTATACCGGGAATTATGAAGTGAGCGACATCCGGGATTATCACGAGGCCCGCCTTATGGCACGGACAGATACCCTGGAGGGCGAGGTATACATTTCCGGCGTGCAGAAGTTCTGCTGTTCGGCCGGTTTCGGCCAGCGTCTGGAGTACCAGAGGCCCAAGCGCGTTCCCATAACACCGTCCGCATTCGTCCAGCGACTGAATATACAGATCAACGTCTCGGGTAATACCGCTCCCCTGGCCGGCCTGAAAGGTACCCTCACCGGTATTTCCACCGGCCGGTACCTTGTCTCGCGGGAAAGGACTGGAAACGCAAGTGTCACGAGCCTGTTCGCGCGTAAACCGGAAACCGACCGGTGGAAGACAAGCCTGTACGCTTTCGGGTTCAACCCCGCAGCGGAGAATATCCTTTCGGTAAAGATTGAAATGGACGGGAAGGATTCGGTATTCAACGAAGAGCAGAAGGTGGACCTGACCCCGTATCTCCGGGGATTTGACAGCGATGAACTTTCTCTGGAACTGGACCTGCACATCGGCAAGGAACTGACCATAGGAGAACCGGTTGTCATTCCGGATTGGGAGGATATCCCGGAAACAGAATTACCAAACTATAATTAATTATTTATTTTTTTCAGATGAAAATGAAAACAAGTTTTTTTCTTTCAGCGGTAATGGCCGCAGGCCTGCTGGCTTCATGCAGTAACAGTGAAGAAGTTTTTAATGAGCAAGTGACGGACGGCGAGCATTCGGGGGCACAGCTGAATATCGTACCTACCGTAAGTTCCGAAAGCACCGAAACAAGGGCCAGTTTCGATCCCAAGACAGATTGGGCGGCAGGCGACGCGCTGGGCCTGTTCATGTACAAGTCCAGCGGCTGGGGAGACGCCTACCCGCGTTATGATGCCCAGAACAACAAGTCGACCAGGCAGGCGAACGGCTGGTCACAGGCCAGCCCGGTGTACCTGCTGGTAGACAAGGCCACCATATGGGCCTATTATCCGTATAACCAGGCCGTGACGGACGGTACCAAAATACCGGTTCCTATCAATGTCGGCACGTCCGTTGATTACATGTGGGGCAAAAGCACTAACCAGGTATCCGTGATCGAGACCGATGCCAGAATACCGATGAAGCATGCGCTTTCACAGTTTGTGGTGCGGCTGAAAGTCTCACCCGAGTACCATAACGACGGAAACCTGACCTCGGCCAAACTCAAGGCAACGGCCTCCAAGTTCGCCACTACCGGAACCATGAACCTGAACGACGGGGGAAAAATTACGTTCCAACCTACCAGCACGGAGCTGACCTGGAGCCCGAATACAACCGTTCCGGCACAGGGACAGCAGGCGGTGGATTATGCCGCGGCCATCTACCCGATGACACTGGCCGCGGGCGAAGTGTCGCTTGAAGTGGTGATCGACGGTGCGACCTATACCTATGCCATCCCGCAAATCACCTGGGAGGCGGGAAAGAGATACATCTACTCGATCACCATGCGTTCCAACGATGCGGAGATCGGAGGAAAGAACGGACAGTCTGTAACCATAGAAGGCTGGACTTCCACTGAAGAAGACATCACCCTTGTTCCGGTCAAATAGATTACTAACCCGCGGGGGAGCCTTCCGGTTCCCCCATAAAAAAGAGAATAATGGTAAGAGCAATAACAACGATTGTCTGCAGTCTCCTTCTGCTGTTGGCCTTTTCCTGCAGCCGGGAAGATACCGGGCCGCAGGAAACCATTCCGGGCAGCGGGATCGTGACATTTACCGCCATGACCGGGCAAGGGGAAACGCGAAGCAGCCAGGAAGGCAGTTTCGAGACAGGCGATGCCATAGGCGTATTCGCCATCGAACCGAAGACCGGCGTGTATTGGGCAGTGAACAACAAATATACGTATGACGGACAGAAGTTCAAGCCGGAGGCGGAAGCGGACAATATCATAGTAACCGTAGGAACCGACTTTGACTTTTACGTGTACTACCCTTTCAAGGCAGGCCAGACCGATATAACCGGAATTTCCCATACTGCCGGCAACCAAAGCGATAAATCGGGATGGCTCTCGGCAGACTTCATGACAGCGACCTATACCGATCCTATCCGGAACTACACGGTCCCACTGCATTTCAAACACAGGATGTCGACCGTAGAGGTCAGGATCGATAGAAATGACGGTGTGAGGGAAGCCACGATGGAGAATGTGAAACGTACAAGCCGCTTCAATCTTCTTACAGGCGGGATCACCACGGACGAAAGCAGGGGAAGCTGCACGATGCATAAATATTCTGAAACAGGAGGTACGACGGTATTCCGGGTAACCATCCCCGCACAAAGGCTTACGACCTCCTCCAACTATGTAGCCCTTACGGGAACCACTCCCATAAAGCTACGCGGAACCTCCGACATGGTTACCGAAGAAGGGAAAATACATAATTACCGGATGGACTACAAAAAACAGGTCACCATCCTGGATTATGCACCCGGAGGAACCACCACAGGTGCGGGACTGTACAATACGGGAAGCAACTGTACGGTGTCGGCGAGCGTGAAGCCGGGCTATGAGTTTGCCGGCTGGTATGAAGGGGGAAGGATTGTATCCGGTACCGCACAATACAGCTTTGAGGTGCTTGCGGACCGTACCCTCGAGCCCAAATACCGGAATTACGGATCCTGGAGAGTTACCCTGACGGCCAATCCTTCCGCCATTTCCTGGAAAGGGGGGACTTCGACGCTCAGTGCGGGCGCCTCACGTGAGGTGTTCGTCAATGGGGTTAAAGAGACTCTCCAGGGAGGTTCGCCCTCTATCAGTGGAGGTACGGAAGGATTTTTCCTTTCAGGGAACACGGTGAGCGTATCGGAGAACAATACGGCATCCGCGCGCAGCTGCGTATTTACGGCCAGTCATGGCGGTAGTTCCGCTACGGCCACCATCAGTCAGGAAGCTCCCCCGGTCAGCTATGTTTTCGAGTATTCAGACGGAACGGTGGCTCACAGTGAGCGTGCGGAAGCGGGGGCAGGTTCATTCCTGTTAAGTATAACGAGCCGCAAGACTATAGGAAACAGCATCAAAGAGCTCTCCTGGAGTGCGTCGGGTGACAGCTGGATTCACGTATCGGGAAGCTCGGTCAGCTATGACGAGAATCCGACCAAGGAGATCCGCAGCGGAAGCGTGACCCTTACACAGGCGGAAAGCGGAAAGACACTGACACTGACCGTCAGACAGAAGGGTAAAACTTCAATTGATATCAATCCTTAATTAAACGAATAGCAAAAAATGAAAATAAAAGTGTATAAACACATAGCCATGTTTCTTTTGCCGGCGGCCCTTACGGGCTGTTCCGGCAAGGAAGATTCCCTCCCCGGGACAGGAGAGGCGGGACTTGAGATAGAAAACTGTTTCAGCCGCAGTACCGGTACGGATACGGGCCATGTTCCGGTAAAGGACTTCGGCATGGTGCTGCTCGATGAAACGGGAGGCTCATATACCGGTGTCAGCAATCCGCTGCATGTGACCTATGGGGAGAGCTGGAATTTTCCGCAGGTGACGCTTACCCAGAAAACCTGCCGGCTGTTCGCTTTCTCCCCGTTCCGGAGTATCCCGGGAAAGGAAGTGGCTGTCAGCCTGAGTCCCCAGACGGATTACCTGGCATCGGATGAAGTGCGTCTGGACTGGCAGAACCCCCAGGCGAGTATTGAAATGAAGCACCTGCTCTCCCTGCTGGCATTTACCGTAGACGGGAGCCGGGCATGCAGCCTGAATGTGGAAGCCGTACCGACAGAGGGCACATACGACTTTACAGGCGGTACATTGTCCGTAAACGAGGGAAGCGGCACCGTTTCTTCCAAGGAGAACATGCTGCTGCTCCTGCCCGGCAGGCTTGAAGAGAGGAGAGCGCAGATCCGCTATCTGGACCGGACCTATGACTGGTATCTTCCGGCAAACACCTTTGAAGCCGGTAAAAGATATGATTACGCGTTGACCCTGAGCAAGGAAGGGGTGCTCATACTCTCCGGTGTGAGTGCCCGTCCCTGGGAAACGGGAGGAGACTATACCGGAACCATACAACCCTAAAAACAACCATCATGAAAAGAAAATTTCTACTGTCCGCTTTTTTATTTGCGTCCACCCTGCGCGGATATGCACAGGATGCCCGCGGCGCGATGAACCAGATCCTGGACGGTTACACCCTGCCGATTTTTGCGGCCTGCATGCTTGTGGGGCTTGCCTTAGGGGTGGTCCAGCAGCTGGACAACATCATCGACAAGGAGAACCGGGGAACACGCAGGGACGGCCTGTTTGCCCTGGGCTGGTATGTGGGTTTCTCCCTGCTTGCGGGAGTCGTGATAACAGCGGCCAAAGCCGCAATATCCGGCATTAAACTGACCATATGAGGTACACTGTCAGAAAAGGACTGGAAAGCCCCTGCATGATACGGGGCTTCCTTTCATCGGACTACTGGATTTTTGTGGGATGTTGTGCCGCCGCGCTTGTCCTGCTTTTCCTGAGTGTCCGTACAGGCATCATGACCGGTGACTGGACCCTGACGTTACTGGTCCTTTCGGTCTCGCTGCCGCTGCTGCCGGTACTGGGGCACAAACTCAGGAAAAAGGCACGGCCAACGAAATTCAGGGAATCGAAGTACGGCATGACCGTGAGTAACTTAACCATAAACAGACAACTTCTGAAGAAGAAACAAGATGAAAGAGGAAGAGGCATACAGCATACTTGACATTATCAGCGAGTCCGATGGACAAAGCGTGATCCTGACCCGGAGCGGCAGCATATGTATCCCGTTCGAGCTCCGGCAGCCGGAGTGCTATTCCCTTTCCCCGGAAGACATCGACGAAAGGGACGGGATGTACCGGGAAGCCTTCAGGCACATGCCCGACGGTGCCTACGTACACAAACAGGATGTATTCCTTAAAAAAGAGTACCACCCGGGCAAAGGCACCGGCTCTTTCCTGGACCGTGCCGACGCGCGCCACTTTGAAGGACGCCTGTACATCGACCACACCTGTATCCTGCACTTTGTACTTGCAGGGCTGAAAAGCCTGGAGAAGGCGTATGTATCCTCACCCCTGGCCTATAAGGAACATCTGCACAGGGAAGACTACAGAAAGCTGGAAGCCTTTCTCGAAGGGGTGGACAATGCGGTGAGCATCCTGCAGAACATGCGCGGGAACTCGGTGCTGCCCATGTCCTGTGAAGGGATATCCGGATTCACCCGCGCATACTCCGGCCTGTTCGGTGATACGGACGCCGTGGTGGATATACACGTCGACGGGAGCCTGCATGTGGGAAAGAACCATGCGCGCTGCTATGCGGTGTGCGACGAGACCTTCCTTCCGGAAGGAAACATCGAGTCCTATGTCAGGGACGAGTCGCTGCCACCGGCCGCTTCACAACTGTACCATCCCCTGATGGAACAGTTAGGCATGTACCTTCCCTACAACCACATCGTCAACCAGGTCATCTATTTCGAGGGAAACGAGAGGCTGCGCTCCCGGATCGCACGCAACATAGACATTTACGGGAGCAATTCTTCCATGAACAAGGGCATCGAAAGGGAATTTAAAGAGCTGGAGAAGCTCCAGACAGAGATCCTCGAGGAGAACCAGATGCTGGTGCGCTCCTTCTTTTCGGTCTGTGTCTTCGACGGGTCGGATACTGAACTGGAGAAGGCTGACAAAAGGATCAGGGAAATATTGAACCTGAACCGGTTCAAATATTACATACCGGGCTACGGGAACCTGGCAAGGATGCACTTCGCCTGTGTCCCCGGACAGATCAGTCTGATGCCGGTGGAATATCTTTTCCTCACCACCCTGCCCATAGCGCTCTGTTTCTTTCTCCAGTGCGGCAAGTTCAGCAATGACGCCGAAGGGATCTACGTACATGATAGGATGTACCAGGTGCCCCTGCGAAAGGATATCTGGGACGCGGCGAAAAAAAGGGTGAATGCCCGAAACGGGATGGTCATTGCCGGCACGGGCGGGGGAAAATCAGCCTTCACCCTGAATTTTACGCAGCAGCTGATCGAGCAGGACTATACGACCATCGTCGTGGAGTTCGGAAATTCATTCAGCCAGCTGTGCAAGCTCTATCCGGATATCTCCCTGCATGTGGACTATGACGGCAAGACTCCCCTGGGGATCAACCCGTTTGACCTGCAGGGAGGGGAACCGGACAATAATGACCTGGAAACGCTCTCCGGCATCGTACAGCGATACTGGAAGCACATGTTCACCAAGGACGAGTCGGAGAAGGAAGTCGCCCTGACACGGTTTATCCAGGACTATTACGAACATGTCCGGCAAGGGCATAACTTTGAGAGTTTCTATAATTACGTCATAGACAATTACGATGAGATCCTGGAGAGAAAACATATCCCCGGCACGTATTTCACCATTGAGTCTTTCAAGCTGAACTGCGGGGAATTCATGCCAGGGCAGCGGTACGAGAATGTCTGCAAGGATATGAAGATCGATTTCTCCGGAAAGAAGTTCATCGTGTTCGAGCTTACGCGGATCAAGCAGGACAGGTTCCTTTCAAACCTGGTCATGAGCATGATATTCACCGTCATCCAGAAAAAGCTGCTCAGTGACAGGAGAAAGCGCGGCATACTGATTTTCGACGAGTATGCCGAAACCGCGCAGATGGTGGATACGGCCACAGGCAGCGGCATACACAGCTCCGTGGCCTTCTGCTACCAGAAGATCCGCAAGGAGAACGGGGCCGTATATACCATTGTACAGACCCCTGACCAGCTGCCCGATGACGAGAACACGAAAAACATCATCAGCAACACGGACATGCTGTTCGTATTGCCTACCAAGGAGGTCATCTACCGGACCATCATCGACAAGTTCAAGCTGACGCAGCCCGGGCAGATAGCCCTGATGAAATCCATGCGGAACAACTTCGCCGGTTCCCGTCCTTACTCGGAATGCTTCATGCGCATGGGTGAGAATTACGCGACGGTTACCCGCCTGGAGTTCTCCAGGGAGAAGTTCCTCGCTTTCCAGACGGAAGGCGAGATCTTGTCGGACCTCGAGGACAAAACCGGCAGCGGAAAGTCCATGCAGGAGGCCATCGAAGAATATATAAACGAACATTAAAACAAGAAACGTATGAAGAAATTATTTTTATCCTTAATCGTGATGATGACGGCAGCCACCGCATCGGCACAATGGGCCGTGACGGATGCCGGCAATTTGAGCCAGAACCTTAAGAACTTCAAGGAGCTGCAAAAACAAGTGGGCTACCTTAAGGAACAGAAGAGCCTGCTGGACGAGAGCCTGGACATGATGCGCAAGGTCAACTCCGTGGTGTCGGACTGTGAGACGACCCGGTATATTATCGAACGCCAGGCAAGGCTCTCCCAAAAATGCGTCGATCTGCTCAGCGGGAAGCAGCTGAACCCCTCGACACTGCAGACACTCATCGGCAGTATTGAACAGATCATGGCCGGAAACAGACGCCTGATACAGCTGTCGAGAACGATTCTCTCCACAAGCGTGAGGATGAATGACGCCGAGCGGCTGTCCACCCTGCAGAACATAGAGAGACAGACCCTTGAGGAGGAAAGGAAAATAGCCAGGATCTCCCAGGTAATAAGCCAGTACGAACAGCTCAAAAGGGCATTGAGGTAAGAGGGATGGAAGAAGCATACGGAAATCTGAACGCCGCGTACCTGCAGATAAAGGGTATGGTAGTCATAGAGGGGTTCTACGCGCTTATCGCCGGGTTTGTCATAACGACTTTCGTCTTCAAGCTCGTGGGAATTATCAAGGAGATGACCAATGAGGGAAAAGGCTTCAACGCCAGGCACTTCTATGAGCTGGGACGGGAGTACATCTTCTGCATAGGCCTGATCTGCATCATGCCCGTGCTGCTGGGAACGCTCGAGACGGTGCTGGCCTATGGAGCCGACGAGCTGATGAAATCGCTCGCCTCCGGTGGGGTCTATAACCCGCACAATATCTGGAAAGATCCGATCAGTGCCATGCTGGACGAGCTGATGAACGGTGACATCACCGACATAGCCGTCAACGGGATCGATACCCTGAAATGGTCCCTTATCTCGGGAACGGTAGGCAGTCTCTTCGGAGTGGCCTACGATTACATCATGCTGCTGTTCCTCTGTACCCGTTACCTGATACTGCTCCTGCTCGAGATCATTTCTCCCATAGCGATAGCCTGCCTGTACAATAAGGACACACGCAGCTCCTTCTACACATGGGTCAAGCAAATGCTGGGATGCTACATGCTCTATCCGGGGTTTATCCTTGCCAGCGTTTTCTCGGACCTGATCGTCACGAACTATGTCCTGCAAAGGTCCTGGTCGGTGCTGCTGATGGTCATTTTTTCTTTCCTGCTCAAGCTTACGATGCTCGGCACGGTAAAGGCCACAGTAAACAAATGGTTATAAATTATATAATGAAACTTTCATGAAAGCAACCAAAAGCATACTCAATATACAAAGCATACTCAAGGATTTCTCCGGCCTGGCCGAAGCCAGGAAGAGCTATACGCTGCGCACCAGGCTGGTATTCATTTTCTGCGGGATAACCATCGCGATGGTCCTGTTCTTCGCGCACAGCGTGGTGAACAATGCGATGAACAAGATACTGGTGGTCAACGAAGGCGGGGAGTTCGTCCATTTCAAGTCCATGCAGCAGGACCTCTTGTATGAAAGCCTCCTGAAAGGTCACTGCCGCCGGACGGCCTATTTCCTGAACAGTTTCGACAGGCTTTCCCTTCAGGAAAACCGTGCCCGTGCCCTGTTCCTGGTCAATAAGCCGGACGCAAATACCGTATTTGCCAAATACCAGGCGGACCGTGCCTATGGCGATGCGTTGGAACTCGGAGTTGTCTACAAGACGGAGTTTGAAAAGATCATCGACATACGCGCCGACGGTGAGGAGTACCATGTCAGGTTCTCCTCCATCCTGAGCATCATCAACGGCGATGAGACCAGGAAAGTGCGGATCCTGAGTGAGGGTACCGCCATCCATGCCACCCCGCGCTTTCCGGAAAATACGTCCGGTTTCTTCTTCCGTACCTATGACCAACAATACGAGCTCTTATGACACGGGACGGGAAAAGCAGAATAGCCATACTGGCGGGCTTGGGGATTGTAGTTGTCCTGCTGGTGTGGGCATTCATCGCCAGCCTGCCGGCCTCTGGGAGCAAGGAGCCGGAAACGGGTGAGGTGATCCTCAGAACCCGGATCAAGGATAGCTTTACTCTGGATGACATGCTCCAGAAAGTCGGGAAAGAGAACACAAGCAAATCCGCTTCCCTTTCAGGTTTCGACCCGGTAACGGAGGAGCCTGCGGATACGGCCGGGAATGAAAGGGAGATCCGGCGCATACAGGAGCTGATCCGGGATAACGAGCGGGAGCTCGGAGCGGGAATTACGGTCCCGGTACAACAGCCGGTTGCTTCCAGGGGAAAGGAAAAACCTGCCTTGCAGGAAAAGAAGGAAGAGGAAGTACGGCCCGGGCAGCGCAAAGCCATGGATAGTGTGCCCCGGGCACCGACCCGCAGGGGATTCAACACGGTCCGGCTCGTCAGGCAGGAAGAGAGGAATGTCATCAAGGCATTCGTGCACTCCACACAGACCGTTATGGTCGGTTCCACCCTCAAGATGCAGCTGGCCGAGAATTGCCTGACCGATGACGGGCAGCGCATCCGTAAAGGGACTCCCGTATTCGGGGAGGTGACGGGCATCGACGGGGAGCGCGTTCTGGTAAAGATCACCTCGGTAAACCTGGGTGGAAACATACTTCCCTTTGAAAAGCAGGTTTATTCCGAGGACGCAATACAAGGAATCTATGTACCGGGCAATGTGAAGGCGGAGACAGCACAGGAAGCCGGAGCGGCGGGAATAAGCGGTGCGAACACCAATATCTCCGGAGGATTCGATATGGGAAGCCAGCTCGTGGCAGGCGCGGCCAACAGCGTCATCAACGCCACCAAGTCGGCAGCAAGCAAGAATATCCGGAAGGTAAAGGTGACAATCAAGACCAACTACCGCATACTGCTCAGGCAGCCGAAAGAGTGAGGAAGGAAAGAGCCTGTCGGGGCTGTCCGATGACGGCAGATGCTGCCCGGCTCCTGAAGGAATTTGATCAGATAAAGAATTTAAAACCGATGTGATATGGAAACAATACAGGAAATTATAGATATGATAAAAGAGTTATCGGGACGCGACATACTCTTTCTAAGCTTCTATTGTGGATTTATTCTAATACTGTCTATACACAGAAGTGATGAAAAGGCATCTGTGGATGAAGAAGAAAAAGTCCCGGATAATGGTCCGGAACCTGAAAAGTAAACAACAACTAAAAACAAAAATTACAATAGAATGGAAACTATTTGGGAAAAAGTGGATTACCTGGGCCGGATATTATGCTGCATTATAATGGGAATTGCATATATACTTATAATGATAGCCCCTCTTTATGCTTCACGCCACGAACAGTCAGGGCAAAGAAGTGATGAAAAGGCATCTGTGGATGGAGAAGAAAAAGTCCCGGATAATGGTCCGGAACCTGAAAAGTAAACAACAACTAAAACAGAAATTGTACAATGGAAGAATTTATAAGTAAAATCATTGACTTCATGAAGAGTGAATATGGAGATTTCCTGATGATTGTAATGTGCCTTGTGTTTGTGGCGTTTATAGTAATGATATTTAATAAGAAAACTCCAGAATGAAAAAATCAGAGCCTGTTTGACGGAATCTGTCCGATGGCGGCGATGTAGCCCGGTTCCTGAAGGAGTTTGATCAAATAAAGAATTTAAAAACGATGTGATATGGAAACAATACAGGAAATTATAGATACAATAAAACAATGGCCATCCACAATATGGTGGGTTATGGGGGCTCTTTTTATTATCTCCTGGTTTTGGGATACGCCACTGAGAAAGAAACGAAATAAAGATAAAGTGACGGATGATAAGAATAACAACTTAAAAAGCTCAAATATGACTGATAAAAAAGAACTTAGAGGCAACCTGATGAAAGAAGGTGTCATCCTGTGGACCGTATTTACCGGGGAAGGAAAAGCAGCCCTGCGTATGGATAACGAAATACATGCTGAGAATGGGAAGATCGGCCACGGGAGATTATTGTCCCCTGATGTACCCGTACTGCATGAAATCCTCACACCGGATAACGCTTACAGTTTTCTTTCTCTTTCAGAAATCGGAGTTTGGATACGGATCAGGATGCGCCTCCGATATCCGGGAATTGAGGACAGTGCAGTAAAGCAATCGGAATATGAGCCGGAAATGTGCTTTCCCGCGTGGATCGCAGGAGAGAAAACCGGACGGATCAGTCTGTTCCTTCAGGAACCTTCCACCGGAATATGTGCCATTCCGGATATGGTCGGAATACCGGGACTGCCTGACCTGCAACCGGACAGTGTACCCGTAAAAGTTGAAATGCTGATACGGAAGGCAAGTCCTCTTCTTGAACATCCCGAATATTCGGAGGATATCAAAAAGAGGGCAGACAGAAAAAGCAACTTGATGAAAGAAGGGGTGCTTGTGTGGATTATGTTCACCGCAGGGGAGAAAGCTGTCCTATATGCGAATGACCGGATACATTTTACTGAAGATGGGAAATATGTTCCGGGAAAACTGCTTTCCTCCGATATCTCCCCCTTTCATCAGATTTATGACTGGGATGTACAGTATCCGTGGATTCGTTCAAAGCCTGAGATATCAGTACGGTACCGGATACGGCTCCGGTATCCGGGAGCAAACGATGCCGGTATAGAACAGTCGGAATATGAACCGGAAGCATGCTTTCCCGCATGGATAGTGCCACAGGAGGGCGGACAGACCGGCTTATGTCTTGAGGAACCATCCACAGGCCAATACTTTATTCCGGACATGACCGGATTACCGGGACTGCCGGAATTACAACCGGATGGCATACCCCTCAGAGTCGAGCTGCTGATACGCCAGGCCCACTGGATTTCAGACGTGGCCGACCCGGCATACCTGAAAATTATCAGTTACTCCGCAAGTTTGAAGGCTTTCTCTACAAAGATATCCGATAATCAAGAAGTGAAATCCTGTAATATACAAACTGAAATTTGAACAAATATGGAAAAATTCTGGTACTATGCAGCCTCTGCCCTTTTGGTTATCTGCTTGAATGGATATATCCTACTCCTGTTCTCTGGGAAACTGGAAAATGTCATTCTCAGGATCGGGGCTTTTGTAGAGAAGGCTATGCGGAAAATAAAAAGAAGTCAATAATACATCTCAGTCTTAGGATATTTTTTCTCCCTCAAGATAGAAATGACACCTGTAATCAAATTGAGCAGGTAGCTTGTAGGCAGGATCCATAATAATGTCGTAAGAGGATCATAACTCCTGGCCATAAAGAAGACTATGTAAATAGTTGCTATTACCGAAACTGACAGTAGCATTAAAGGAAGATAGAATACTCCCGGATATCTTATGGCACTTGTAATTGAAAGCGGAACTCCCAATCCGGTATATAAAGCGGAACTGCCTAATGCGAAAAATATCTGCTCATATACGGAAAGTTCTCGGAAGAAATGGGTGAAATAAAACAAGACTGGATATAACATGAAAGTACATCCCAAAAAGCAGATAAAGATCTTGATATAAACGGAGCCTATTTCAAGGTCTTTCAATAACTGATTATAATTTGTGGGCATAATGTTGATTATGGTGAATGCTTAATTGATTGCAAAAGTAATAAACAGCTTTTAATAATATAAATATTGAAGTAAAATTTAATATGAAACCAAACAAAATTTACATCACCACCCTGCTTCTGCTGTTTTTCCTTTCAGGGAGAGCGCAGAAGATCGAGGAACTCACCGCAGTCCCCCTGCAGATCGGGTATGAAAAGACCTTGCACCTGATCTTCCCTACCGAGGTGAAGTATTACAGCATCGGGGGGGATTATGTCATCGGTGAGAAGGTGGCCAATTGCCCGGGGATCATACGCCTGAAAGCGGCGGAAGAGAACTTCCCGGGGGAAACAACCCTGTCGGTGGTAACGGCCGACACAAAGTTCTATTCGTACTCCATCAGCTACAACGCACATCCGGCCCAGAGTTATGTGCGTATAGGCGGAGAAGCCCCCACACCGCATACGCTGCCGGTAGGAAAAGAAAAGCAGCTGTTCCTGATCTTCCCTGCCGGTATCACCTACGTCGATTACGGAAGCACGAACGTGGAGGTGGACAAGGCCGAGGGGGTGGATAATATCCTGGCCGTAAAAGCCGTCCAGCCCTATAAGGAGGATACGAACATATCGGTCGTACTTGAAGGGGGAAAGTTCTACACTTTCGACCTGCGCTATGTGCCCGCTCCGGAGCGTTTCAGCTTCGTCATCGACAAGGAGGATACCCAGAGGGTGGCCATACTTGACGAGAAGGAACGCTCTTACGGGCAGAAGGAAAGGATCAGGGAGGCTGTCGCGAAACGTGCCCCGCTGGATCTGGGACTCAGGGACAAGAATTCCGGCATGGAGTTCGAAGTCGGAAACATCTTCATCGACGGGGATGTCCTGCTGCTGCGCATGACACTGACAAACCGTACACAGATCGGTTATACGACGGATTTCATGCGCTTCTATATCCAGGATGCCAAGATCCGCAAAAAAACGGCGGTGCAGCAGCTCGAGCAGAACATCCTGTTCACTTTCGATTATCCGGAAGAGATACCGGCACATGAGAGCCGGACATTCACTGTGGCCATGAACAAGTTCACCATCCCGGATAAGAAACGGCTTATCATCGAGATCCAGGAGAGGAACGGCGGCCGGCATTTCCTGTACAAACTGAAGAACAAGTCGCTGCTGACAGCAGAGGAGGTATTCAGAAGCAGAAAGCAACAGGAAACGGAGGATGAAGCCGACAAAATATTAAGGAGGATAGCCCGATGAAACTACTGCTGGCCCTATTGCTTTCCTGTCTCCCCTTCAATGGATCAAACGGCGGAAAGGAACTACTCGACAAGGCACTGGAAAGGTGCGAACGCCTGGAGACACTGGAAAGCTACCGGGATATACTCTCCCGGTACGGAGTGTCCGACAAGCTCCCGCTCGCCTGTCCCCTGAAAGACAGGTTCAGGAAGAGCAGCGGCTTCGGCATCCGGATCCATCCCATAACCGGCAAACGAAGTTTCCATTCAGGTATCGACATGGCCGTAGGACTGGCAGCCCCGGTGTACGCCACCGCCTCGGGAACGGTTTCTTTCGCGGGAAGGAAAGGGGGGTACGGAAGATGTGTCATTATACGCCATTCTTATGGCTTTGAAACGCTGTACGCTCACTTAGCCGCGTATTACACCACCGAAGGTCAAAAAGTCGACAGAGGGGCTGTAATCGCGTTTGCCGGGAGCACGGGTAAAAGTACGGGCTACCACCTGCATTATGAAATCAGAAAAAACGGTAAACCTATAAAACCATACTGGTATGGCTATGACGATTGAACAGGAAATAGAACAGCTTGTACTGAAGTGCATTGCCTCAGACGGCCTGAAGGCTTGTCCCAAGGACCTGGTCTTCCTTGAGAAATACGGACTGAAGAACCTATACTTTTTTTCCGTGAAATACACGATAGAAGGGACGGATGCGACGGTTCTCGACAGTAAGGCGAAAGGGTTGATCAGATGGTACCTCTATTCGACGGATTTCCCCCTGCTGCGGCAGAAGTATGAAAGGGAAGGCAAAGCGGAGCTGATGAAATGCCTGTACCTGGAGGAGAGGTATTTTACCGAGTTTCTGAAGCTGGCGGGACAGGAGGATGGATTATGACCACCCTTTCAGTTATCAGCTATATAGAGAGGATCAACCGGGTGTACCGGCTGATCCGGATGGAAAGGACCGGAAGCCTGGACGAACTGGCCTCCTTGCTGCGGGTAAGCAGGCGGACAATCAACAATTATCTGGAGGAGCTCCGCCTGATGGGAGCCGAGATAAGGTTCAGCAGGAGGCGTAATACGTATTACTTTGGAAATAACTTCGTACTACATGCAACGGTTGAAGCCCGTATCGATGCCGATGTATTGGATACGCCTAAAGGAAAAGAGTATGATACATACAATTATAACAAGCATTAAAAAACGATTCATTATGAAGAAAGTAAGATTTTTACTGTTGGCCGCAATGGTGGCCATGTTTACAGGCTGCCAGAAAGAAGTGGCGGAACAGGAGTTGGATAACAACAAACCAACCCCTACCGGTGATACGCGTATCATCATCGAGGGAGAAGGGATGATAGGCCCGGTAACCAGATCCTCGGACGGAAGAGTGGATTTCGAGGGGGGCTATGCAACCGGAGCAGGGTTGTATAATGGAGATGCAAGACCGACAGTTGCTGCTTATCCTGATGCCGGCTATGAAGTTAATTATTTTTATGGCGGTCCGGAAAGTGAGCCCAACAGATATGATTATGCACAAAGTTCAACATCTGAATTCAAAGTTCCATTAGGTGGTCAGGATCATAAATTTCGTTGTGGCTTCAAAGAAAAGAAACGTGATCTGACTGTTAATGCCGGAACCGGAGGTTCGGTGTCCCCATCCGGCACAAACAGCTACCGGGTAGAGAAGCCGATCAGCATTACAGCCACTCCGAACGGTGGGTACGAATTTGCCGGTTGGACGGTCACAGAGGGTGATGTAACGATTGAGAATCCTGGCAGCCCGGCTACCACCGCAACCTTGCATAATGATAACAGTACGATTACTGCAAACTTTAAATCCGGCGCTGAGTTGGTATTTACCGTACGTGCCAGTGCAAATAAAATTGTACCGATGCCGGTTCTGGGTTCCGGTCCTTATATTATCGATTATGGAGATGGTACAGTAGCCCAAGAGGTAGACCTTCGTGCTCCCGGATATACCCAATATCCAGGCAGTTACCATACATACTCAGCAGATGGGGAGTACACTGTTACAATCAAGGGACCGGCTGCTACTGCTTTTTCATTTAGAGGTACACGTAACAGTGATCTTCAGTATACAAATCCCTGTCCGGCAAAGTCTATTTTAAAGAACACGATTGATATAAGTTGTGTAACGTCACTGGAGAATGCTTTTAGCGGAATGAAATCATTGGAAAGCATAGAATGTGATTTGTTTGAAAGTTGTAAAGGAAGAGTGACAACCTGCGCTAATATTTTTGATCAATGTACAAATTTGCATACCATTTATAATGGATTGTTTGAAGGCTTTGATAAATGCACTGATTTCTCTTTAGCATTCCATTACACAGCCCTAAATTCTATTCCTGCCAATACATTCAGGGGATGTTCCTCTGCCGTAAAGTTTAATTCTACCTTCTCGGCTATACCTAATATTTTATCAATTCCGGCAGGATTGTTTGATGATTGCGTAAATGCGAAAGAGTTTGCTTCCACTTTTGAGCTGCTGAACATAAGTACGGTCCCCGAACGTTTATTCGCAAAATGCGTAAAGGCGACTTTTTTCAGGGGAACTTTCCGGCAGTCCCATGTTACTACTGTACCCGGTAATGTCTTTGAGAATTGCAGGGCGATTGAAAATGTATCCTCCTGCTTTGAGAACTGTTCCTGGATAACATCTTTGCCGGAAATGTGGAATACCTCCCTCTATCCCAAAATAAAGACTTATAATGCATTTGCGAAAAATTGCAATAAGGCCTCTAATTACAGTGCTGTACCGGCCGCCTGGAAGTAGTAAATAGCAAGACAGGAGGTTGCAACGACGATAGAAGGCATAAAAGGTAAGTTTTGACGCACTCTCTTTAAGTAAAAGAGTGCCATGCCATAAATCATCATAAATAATGAAGCCCCGGTGCATCACTGCAGCGGGGACTTCTCCACCTTAAATTCATTTTATGCCAAATGAATTACATTATATTTTGCTTACTTCAGTTGATTATCTGTTGTAAATATAGTCATATTGCCTATTTTTGTTACCAACTTTTAGGGATAATATATATAAAATTTGTAGTTTCATCCCATATATAACCACCATCGTAATTACGATTAAATAGATAATCTGCATCACAACGAAGCAATATCCATTCATTTGAACCTTCGGCTTTCCAATACAAGTGTACAACTGGAGTTGCATATCCAACACCTCCATGTTGCGGATCTAATCGTTTTACCGGAAATTGACAACTCATGATTCCTTTCCAAAAACGTGTTCCTACCGGAACATTAACCGAAACAGTGCCTATTTCATCTCTCCACTGGTCATCATTAATAGCACCGTCCTTCTTGGTACTCGGCCGGTACGAGTTGGACTTCAGCTTGAATTCCCTCTCCCATACTGCTTTTATTTCGCCTCTAAGGGCTTTCTCTCCCTTATTGGATAAAGTATACACCAGATTCCATGAAGTATCGTCAGGGACAGGATATGCAAGCATTGAGGTATATCCCTGTCCTTCCACCTCCATCATACGCAATGCCGGCAGATCATCCGGTGCGGGTGCTTTGACTTCATAGAGCCACTCCTGATCCGTACTGCCGTAATCATAACCCGCCGCCCTGCACCACATGGTTTCTCCTTTCTTGCGGAACAATGGAACGAGCTGGTATGTTCCCGGTGCGGAGGTGACATAGCACTGGATGCGTTTACCGTCCCATTTACCATTGGTCTTGATATTTATCGGCTGGAATTTTTCCACAATTTCATTCGTACCCTGTTTCATGAACACGAAACGCAGTTCACCTTCCGAAGTGCCGCACCAAGGGTAATAGAATGTCCCGAATACCTTGCCTTCATTCTGATAGCAGTCATAGCCATATGCAGTATAATTCGTCCAGATCGTAAACTCGTAATCCTCCGGATTCGGATTGAGTACAATATCATCGGTCTTGCCATACTGTCCCCAATACTCGACGTCGATATCCACCTGCTCTTTATTGACCGGCGCATTGTAGTTTCCTGTCATCTTCAGGGTATAGGTGTATTTCATGCCGGCTTTCCATTCATGCTGTACCGGGAAGGCATATGTGTGCTTTTGCCCGTCGATGACAAAACTGACGGAGGCCTGTTCGTCATACGCTGCCCTTGGGATCATGATGGCATCGACAATGACGGGATTCTCGTCATTGAGCATATAGTTTCCTCCGACTTTTACCGAACCCCGGCCGTGATTATAGTCTATTTTCACTGTCCCGGTTGATGCGTCGACTGTTCCTGCAGTATATACGTCCGCGAACGTCATGTCCGAAACAAGTCCGGTACCCATGTACTCGTTTTTCATCAGGCGTATGCGTACCAGTGTCATGGCATGTTGCATCATCAGGCTGGCCGTCGGTACATCTTTGGTCACTTTGGCCGCTCCGTACAGGATGTCATTCTGATCCGCCAGGTCGAAAGGCACGCTCTTGAAATCGGTCACTTCCCGGTTATATGGCAGGTATGCCACCACATCGGCGTCCGCTTCCACCGGCACATCCTGTCCGGCATTCCACACTTTCCCGTCAAAGAGATAAGAGGCGTTTTTTGTACCCGCCGGTTTGTCCGTCCGGCCTGTGCTGATAAACACTCCCATTTCATGCCCGGGAGCAAAAGCCTCTATGATTCCCCTGGTCTGCTGCATGTTCTGCAGCGATGCGGTGATGGCTAACTGTATCTTTGCAGGCTCTTCCGGCTGCTCCGGTTCTTCACCCGGCTCGTCCTTATCCCCGGGATTCACCACCGGTGGCACGGGTTCCGGTATCAGTTCATCCGGACCGCATGAGAAAAGCGTACAGGTAAGCGAGGTGAGTAATATATATCTAAATATTTTCATTATTTTACTTTTTACAAAACCCAGTGTTTTACTTTTATTTGAAGTTACTTCTTTATGCGTTTTCAAATTTTACTTCTTAACGTATTCCCGCCAGAATCTCTCCAGCTTATCCCGGTCGAGCGTACCATCTTCCTTTACGAAACATTCTATCATCGTTTCAAGCAGTGTCTTGACTCCCCTGCAGCGATGGTCCGAAGCGAACGTCCGTAACTCCCATTTCAGATCTTCCGTCAGTGCAACGGTCTGGTTCGTTTTGGGTGATGTTTTTCCTGTCATACCTTTTTCTTTTCCCGGGGTTTCTCCCACCATGTTTTCCAGGGATATTCCTTTCGATGTAAAGTCTTTCATAATCCTGCCTTTCTTCTATTTATTTATTTTTTTAATTCTGCCCAGAAACTCCTTGACCAGCTCCCTGTAGTCATCAGCCCCGTTTGACGAAGGCGCATAGTCAAATATGCTCTGTGCCTTGTATTGTGCCTCTCCCAGGGCAACATTGCTTCGTATTACCGTTTCAAAGACACCATCTCCCAAACTCCTTACCAGACTCTCCCTGATATCCACATCCAGCTTTCTCCTGGCATTGTACTTGGTCATAAAGTATCCGAGTACCCGGACATCGGCTCCCAGCTTCCTTTTGAGCAGGCCGATGATATAGTGTATCTTTTCAATTCCTTTCATGGCGAAGTAATTCCCGTCCGTAGGTATGATCACGTAATCGCTTGCCATCAGCGCGTTCTGCGTGATGATCCCCAATGATGGCGGACAGTCGATAAGTATGTGGTCATACTTCTCTTCCAGCCCCTTTACTATTTCCCTGAAAAGGAATTCCCTTCCGGGTGTGGTGTACATGATCACTTCCGTAGCCGCCAGATCCAGGGAGGCCGGCAGTATGTCCACCTTCTCCAGCTACTTTTGCGGCTTTAACTCCGGCGGAGCGTCCTGCATACAGTCCTGTAGCGCACTCTCGAGCAGAACCTCCCGGGGAAGACTTGCCATTTCTTCCCCGAACGCTGCCATTGTCGTATTCGCCTGCGGATCCGCATCGATAATGCAGACCCTTTTCTTATGCATCCGTGCGATCCCGGCTGCCAGGTTCAGCAGCGAGGTTGTCTTTGCGACACCTCCCTTATGGTTCACACATGCTGTTGTAATTGTTTTCATACGTTTGCATCTCCTTGATTATTACGCTGTAAAGATAGCTATTTTTGGGGAGGTGAGCAAACTTTTTGTCATATTTTACTTTTAATACTATTGAACTTTAAATACATTTAACTATATATTACTCTAATAGTAATCACATATGTGTGGCACATTATACTATGTTAGTAATATACTCTTTTAAATAGAATACTTGGTTAAATAACGTATTTCTTTCATGGGAAAAGCTACATCGCAATAAAATTGCGACTTTCTGTCTTATCTTGCGGGCGCAAAAGACATCAGGTCATATACGGACAGGAGTTTCGGGGATTTCCGGATCGGGGAATTCACTGTGGGCGGTTCAAGAAAACCCCCGGCCTGTTAAAAAGCAACGCCAATCACTCGTTAACATACAGATGCGCATCACCGCACGACCGGGGGTAAATACCCTTGTCGCGGGATGCGCTTTTATCTGTATATGAATGATTGGCTTTGCAAAGATAAAAAAATATTCGCTATGACACTATTTGAGATTTTAAATTTTAATAGAGAACTACTGGAACGTCTGACCCGCATGGGTTTCAAACCGGATGACTATAAATATATCGACCTGTACAAGGAGTATGAACAGATGCGCCGGCAGGGTGATAAGGTGACGTACTGCGTCGCCGTTCTCTCCATCCGGCACGGCGTCTGTGAACGGAAGATCTATGAAATCGTCGGAAGATTCAAAAAGGAGTGTACGTTCCATGCAGTATAAATGCCGTCCGTTTTTTGTTTTCATGGGAAAAACTGAAGAATTTTGCTGCCCGGAAATACAAACACATATATTACACGACAAAATGATTATGAAAAAGGAAAAGACTTACTCCCGTGCTCCGCTCCCTTTCGTGGGGCAGAAGCGCATGTTCGTATCGGAATTCAAAAAGATCCTGAAACATTTTGATGACAAAACGATATTTGTCGACCTGTTCGGCGGCTCCGGCCTGCTATCACACATTACCAAACGTGAAAGGCCGGATGCGGTGGTCATATACAATGACCATGACAACTACCGCGAGCGTTTGGAAAACATTGACCGGACCAATACCCTGCTGAGAGATCTCCGTAAAATAGTCGGGATATATCCCCGCCATCAGAAGATTACCGGAAAAATGCGCGAGGCTTTCCTTGAACGCATCAGGCTGGAGGAGACAACCGGTTTCGTGGACTATCTTACCCTCTCTACTTCCCTACTGTTTTCCGGAAAATACGCACAAAACATGGAGGAACTTGAAGGATTGTATTTTTATAACAAGATACGCCAGTCTGACTACCGGTGTGACGGCTATCTGGACGGGCTTGAGGTAGTCTGCTACGACTATAAGGAACTGGCAGACACATACGGGGTGTTTCCGGGAGTGGTATTCCTGGTTGATCCCCCCTATATGGGAACGGATATCAGTACATACAAGATGGACTGGAAGCTGGCGGATTACCTGGATGTCCTGCTGGTACTGAAAGGACACCCGTTTGTCTATTTCACTTCCGGGAAATCCCCCATACTGGATTTTTGCCGCTGGATGGAAGAGCATCCCGGGATCGGTAATCCTTTCAAGGGAGCCGGCCGATCCACACTTACCGCACGGATGAATTACAACTCCTCCTATACCGATATCATGCTCTACAAAGACCTGCCAAGGGCGGCCTGAGAAAGCCCTATACTCCACCTTGAATTCTTCTCCAGCGGATACTCCGGATGTAGACGGGGACCGCTGTTTTTGGGCATGTCGCAAGAAGTACAGCCAAAGAGACATATCATATGGAAATAAACTCATATCCGGCAGCAGAGGCTTCCACTGGCAAACAGAGGCGGTACAGCCCACGAAAAAAGAGTTGTACCAAACTTAGAATAACTGAAACGCCTGCCCACTTTGGAACCATTGAAATGGTAGCTGTCCATAGTGAATACGATGTCCTGTAGCTTATTGCTCTGTTCCATGTGCCTGAAATGCACTTCTACACCCTGCCGTTTCATGCTGGCAACAAACACGCTTCAATTACCGTACCTGCCAGCTTCCGTTTTGTACATATCGTAAAATTAGTACTTTGTCTTGTCCGACCCTTTCATACGGTTACGCTTGACATTCTCTTTAGCATTTGCCATGTATACAGTTCTGTGGTTAGCAGATTGGCTATGTTGCAGCACAACGAAAGCAACAAATGACGTATACAGTCCACACAGGGTTGGAATATACAGAAGAGCAATTTGATTCAATTTTGTCACCTTTTATTATCAATAACTAATTACAGATGACAGTTTTATGGGCCCTATCTGTGGTCGGGCAGTAACACCTCGTGATATTCAGACATCTAATTTTGATATTCGTATCTCACCACTGGTAAAATTCACCACGACAAAAGATAAGTTTGTAAAACCAGCTTTTACAAATAATACTCAAACGTAATATTTAGAGTGGTCTATTCCTTGGGGATATGTCCTCTTCCTTGCATTTTTCTGCTGTATGCTGCCATTTAAGGAAAATATATTCATATCTCCCTGTCTGTTTAAAATGAATAATTACTCTCTATTGTAATCAACCTTTCGGGAATGGAATGTGTTACACTACCATAAACGACCATTAAAATAGAAAGTATGAATACAAAATTATCAGCATTATTGATGTCAGTTTTATGTAGCGTTCCGCAAATACCGGCGGGAGCCTGTACGGGTATTACCTTGAAGAGCAAGGATGGTGCAACCGTTGTCGCACGTACCATTGAATGGGCGGAAAGTGTAATGAACTGTATGTATGTGGTTGTACCGCGCGCTCAAGAGTTGCAGTCACTGACTCCCTCCGGTATGGATGGACTTAAGTTCAGGGCAAAGCATGGCTTTGTGGGCCTGGCGGTAGAGCAGAAGGAATTTGTGGTGGAGGGCATGAACGAAAAGGGACTTTCCGCCGGATTATACTATTTTCCGAACTATGGTAGGTATCCTGTTTATGATGCGGCACAGAGGGACAAGAGTCTTGCGGATTTTCAGTTGGTATCATATGTGCTGGCAGAATGCAGCACGGTAGATGAAGTGAAGGAGGCCCTTTCGCAGGTGCGTGTCATCAATATTGATCCCCGTTCGTCCACGGTGCATTGGCGCTTTACCGAAGCATCCGGAAGACAGGTGGTGTTGGAGATTGTAAATGAAATGATGAACTTCTACGACAATCCATTGGGCGTGTTAACCAATTCACCGGGTCTTGAATGGCATTGGACCAATCTGAACAATTACATCAACCTACAACCGGGCACGTTACCTGAACATAACTTCGGGCCGTTGGAGCCGAAGTCTTTCGGGCATGGCAGTGGTCTGCTGGGACTTCCCGGTGATTTTACACCTCCATCCCGTTTTGTGCGTGCCACCTTTTTCCAACTTACGGCACCACAACAACCCGATGCAAAAGGAAGTGTGTTCCAAGCGTTCCATATTCTGAACAACTTTGATATTCCGACGGGTAGTGAACAGCCCTGGGGAAAGGCGTCAGCCAATGTACCGAGTGCCACCCAGTTTACCGTTGCGTGCGATATACGGGACCAGAAGGTTTATTATCGTACCATGTACAACAGCAACATCCGTTGCATTGATTTGAAAACGATAAATTTCGACAATGTAAAATATCAAGCGGATCCTTTGGATGAAACGAAGGAGCAACCGGTGGAAATGAAAGTGATAAAATAGCTACTGATCCTTTAACAGGAGTGGTGCAGGCGGAATAGGAAGTCGGTATTGACTATGAGTTGGAGAACAGAGATAATTTATGTTCTGGAAATAGGTATTGCAATGTAGATAGTGTAAAAAAACGATAGAATCCAATATAATCAATATCGCTTTTTATTTTAATTGTTTGTTTTTCATTTTTTATATTTGAAGCGACTTGAATAAAAAAGTAGCTATTAGCACATCAACATCTGTACTAATACCTTATATACAACCATACCAACACTGGCTCTCATTGTTGGTGCCACAAGTGCACCTGCAGCGATCCAATGCCTATATTACAAACAAAACTGTACCAACTTGTGTTGTAGGGGGGGGATAGCATCATTTCCATAGTTGCTAATAATAACTATATTTTGTTTTTCAAAATCATATTTGACATCGCATATAGGTTCGTTTGTTTCGTTGTAAAGAGTATAAATGTTATCAGATGCCTTTGAAAATTTTAGTAGATAAATAATTTCATCATTAAGGATAATCCCTGCTAAAAGTTCATTTTCCTTTTTAGTAGAGGGTACAAGGTAGAGTTTTTCTTGTTTATCCAAAAGATTTGCTATCATGGATTTTGTGAAATTATATTCGTCTAATAATGTCCTACTTTCAAGGGAGAGCGTTTGGGATGTGTGAGAAGAAAAAAGTTGTTTGATAGCTTCTGTAATTATCACCTTTAGAAATAGAAAACTTAGCTTCTTCTTATTGAGCTACATTCTCATTTAAAGAGTTTTTGTTACAAGAACTAATAAAGAAAAGATAAAAATAAACAATAGGCTTTTATTATGTATTTTTAGGTGTGAGATTTCACAAGTATACAAAAGAAATGATTAAAAGTTAATATGTAAAATTAATTATTTATCTTTTATTTTTCTCTTTAGTGCATTGATTATCCAATCTTTTGAATTATTCTTTTTTCTGTGGCTCTCCGTTTGGAATGGCCAATTTACAGATCAATAGAGTTCGTTTTTATTATTCTATTTTATTTAAGATACCCGTTGGCAGAGTTAAATATATACTAAGTTAATTCCGCCAACGGGTTTAATTAGTTGTCTTCGACTACAATGGTAGCTACCGAACGTGCTGGCAGCTGCAACTTTTTCAGCGGTTGTTCACCCATGTATCGCAGATTCTTGTCGATGGTGGTCAGATAAACTTTTCCTTTTTGGGCATGGTCACAGTTTAGGCTAATCACCTGATTTTCCTTTGAATAGTTGATGGCTACGGTCACCACTTCTTTCCCATCAGTATACGATGAAATCATCAGTGAAGTAGCGGCTTCCAAGTCACTTATCTTATAGGTAGGTTTTATGGCGATACGTTTCATACCCGGACGTACAAAGAAACTGTAGTTGGCAGTAGTCCACAGCATTTTGGTGGTAGAGATTTCACCGTCATATTGTAGTGACAATCCGTTTGAACCTTCAAGTGGCAATAGCTGAATGGGCACATCCTCGCCTAGTGATACGGCAGTCCACCATTGCCAAGCCGAAGCATTTGCCAAAGTTAGATCATTGTGGATGATGCGGGCTACATACAAGCCTAGGTTAATGCTGCGTTCCGGAGAGGCTGGCATAGTAATTTCTTCATTCTTTTCCAGAATGCAGTATTCTGATGCCCAAAATTTGGTGTTGTGACCGTTGGCTGAGAGCTCTTTGTGAATTCGGTTACGTATATCCACCAGCAAGGTAGCGGGGTAGGCCGACCAATAGTCGTGTGCTGCTACACAGTTAAACAGGTTTTTGAACTTCAGCACGCTGTATTGTCCGTCTTTGTAGAACATAGAGTGGATGATATCATCTGGAGTTTTAGCTATCGAATCAATTTCAAATAGATATTTCATGTCACCTACTTCTGGAATTAGAATTTTTGTGTCGATTTGAGCTTCGCTGATTGCTTTATCCAATTCTTCTACCATGCGGTAAAGGTCGGCCTTGGTGGCAAAGCTGCCTTCTTGGAAGGAATTGGCATGCCATTGCCCGTTTGGCTCATTGTTCGGGCTGATGTAATTTACGTGAAAGCCTTGTTCACGGAAATGTTGGGCACTCTTCACCAAGAAACGGGCAAAGTCATCGAATTTATCATTTTGCAGATTGATGCAATCTTGGTCAGTAGAAACTGTAGAAGCGCTACGAGTCATAAAGTAGGGAGCTGAGTTCGTGAAAAACAGAAAGTTGTTCATGCCTCGTTCACGGGCCGCTTTCATGAACCATTGTTGTCCAGCTTGTTTGGTAAAGTCATATTTACCATCGGGTGAGAGGAAACATTCGGTACGGTTCCAGGAGTTATCCACCTCCTTTGCTTCACGGTTTTCGTAGCTTCCGGCTCCGATGTTTACGCGCCAGTTAGTCAAGGCCATACCGATGGGGTTACCTTTTTCGTCAAATTCACGTTTGAATAGTAAGTCGGCAATTTTTTCTTTTTTCTCTTGAGGCCAGTTTTTACCAATGAAGGCGCAGCGCCAAGCGTCTGAGGCGCTGAAGTTGTCTATTTCTTGATAGACGGTCTGTTTATCGATGATAAAAACCTTTTTATTCTGAGCGGCAAGTGGTTTCAGGCTTATGCTGAGGGTTAAAGCCGCAATTAAAATTGATATTTTTTTCATGGTATACAATTAAAAAGTAAGTCCCTATACTCGATGACGACACCAAGCATCCATCATAGCATAGGGACCCAACAAATATTAGGACTACTTAATAAAATTATATTTTGAAGTTAGTTTGTTTCAAGTTCGGGTTCTTATCCAATTCAGCTTGTGGAATCGGCATGTAACGGTTCCTGAATTTACGGATCTCGAGTACCACCTGGTTCTTTTCACCTTGGAAAATTGTAGCACGCTCCTCTTGGGGAATGCTTGTATCCATATCTACGGTACCTTGGTTAGAAGCATAGATTGGACCATTCAGTACGTCCTTGGCAATGTCCCAACGGATGATATCATCTCTTCTCAAGCCCTCGAAAGCAAATTCTACACGGCGCTCTCTTCTGAGCAATTCTCTCAGTTTAGCTTGTGTATTATATTTTGCTCTGTCTACTTTTGGCATGCCAGCTCTTTCTCTGATCAGGTCAATCAAGTCAGTAGCACCCGAAAGGTCTGTATTCTTTTCAATCATAGCTTCAGCCTTTGAGAGTAGGATTTCAGCATAACGGAATACAATCATATCCAGACCAGTGTTGTTTATATCTGAATATTGAGTCAGTGGTTTCATGTATTTACAGATAGAATAGCTAGTTTGAGAAGCATTTCTAGAATCAAGACGATGATCTTTGTTAGGTTCACCGTTAATGTTTCTGTCCAGCGTATTATAGATTCTCTTTCTACCCTTGTTATCCATCCAATCAGCACCCGAGTAAAGGATTGTAGCATAGAAACGAGGATCTCTATCTTTGTAAGGATGTTCTGGATTATACTCACCTTTAGCCTGAGCTTCTTCGATTGTCAGACCATCCTTCATTTCATATGCATCAATCAGAGATTGGATGGGTACGAATGCCGACCAACCGCCATCAATTACGTTACAGAATTCAATGATGGTTTGGTTTTTGTAGTCGTTCATTACTTTCTTTACAGCCAGAATGATTTCGCAGTTGTCTTCATTGGCTTCTTTGAACAATTCAGAGTAAGGAACTTCACCTTCTTGGTACAGATTATACACACCCAAGCTATTGATTTCATTGGCAGCGTCAATCACTTCATCATACTTTTTGTAGAACAGACACAATCTTACCTTCAAGGCCAAAGCAGCACCGCGTGTAATTCTTCCTTTCTGTTTTGGACTTACGTCCAGTGCTCCGTCTTTGGTGATGTCATTTAGTTCATCAAGGATGAATTCCACTACATCAGTTTCTGGAGTAGCCGGCAGTTTGGCATCTTCCAAAGAAGGAACCACTTCTGTAACCAAGGGGATGTCACCATATGCAGTTACCATCATGTAGTAACGCCAAGCCCGTAGAAAGCGAACTTCGTTTTTCAACACTTCCAAACGTTTGGGATCATTGAAATGAATTTCTTTGGTAGTAACCTGATGCAAGAAGTTGTTACAACGGGTAATTAGAGTGTAGTTATACCAGTTGATGCCTGGAACGGCATGAGTAGCTGTACCATTGGCAAAAACAGCCCAGTTAGTATTGATGGCACAATAACCGTTATCACTGAACACGTCATTGTATATAGTATAATCTTGGTTGGCATAGTCATCATAACAACCTACAGCTAACATTTCTACATCTGCTTCTGTTTTTGGGAAAGTAGCGGTAGATAAGGCATCGTACGGCACTCTATCCAGCGAACAAGCTGTGAATAAGAGACCTGAAATAAGTGACAAATATATATTTCTCATAGTTGTTAAATTATAATGTAATATTAATACCAATAGAGTGAGTCTTCACGTGCGGATAGTATGCACCCCATCCTGCCGGAGCTTCAGGGTCGATACCTTGAGGAGTCTTGCTGAATGTAAGCAGGTTAGTACCGCTATAGTAAATTCTAGCAGATCCCAGGCGTACAGCTTGCAGCCATTCTTTAGGAACATTGAAACCAACTTGGATATCTTTCAGACGCAAGTAGTTGGTATTTACCAACCAGAAGTCTGAGCAGGTAGTTTCCGGCAAGTTATATGTTCTGAATTTAGAAGCTCTAGGCCATTTGTTGGTTGGGTTTTCCGGGGTCCAGCGGCCTAACCAGTGATTTGAAGGATGACCAGAGTCACCGTTAAATTCACCGTAGAATTCATCAGTGAAGTAGCGTGATACGCCAGCAGCACCTTGGAAGAACAAGTTGATATCAAACATTTTCCACCTGGCACCCAGATTGAATGCGAAAGTATATTTCGGGTTTTCTGAGCTCAAGATTACCTTATCATCAGGGTTGATTTCACCATCTCCGTTTATGTCGACCAATTTGATATCACCAGGAATTAAACGGTCGTTGCTTATCATTGTGTATTTCGGAGCATTTGCTATTTCTTCCTTGCTTTGGAAGATACCGTCTGATTTGTAACCATAGAAGGCATTAAATTCCTTACCTACCATGCGAATAGTACGGGCATCTTTCTGAACGTCTACATTACCTAGTGATAAAATTTCGTTCTTGTTGTAAGTAAAGTTACCGCCAAAGTTCAGCTGAACTCCACCCAGTGTTTTATGCCAAGCCAAAGAAACCTCAAGTCCTTGGTTTCTCATAGCTCCCACATTGTCCCAGTAACCAGGATACCCATAAGTATTCGGTACATTTACCTGCATCAAGATACCAGTTGTCTTTCTGTTGTAGTATTCCAAAGTGACCTGCAGTTCGTTGAATAAAGTCATGTCTACAGCTGCACCCCAAGTAGTAGTCTTTTCCCAAGAGATATCCTGGATTTTATTTTCAGTTTGTACTGCACCACCGCTTACCTTGTTGTCGAATGGATATTTCGCGTTGGTAGCATATGTATTGATGTACGGATAGTAGTCGTTACCAATCTGTTGGTTACCGAGCATTCCCCAAGAACCTCTTACTTTCATGTCGGTTACTACTTCGTTGAAAGCAGTACCTTGTATAAAATCTTCGTTAGTTACGCGCCAAGCACCTGAGAATGAGGGGAACCATCCCCAACGGTTGCCTTCTGCAAAACGGGAAGAACCGTCACCTCTCGCGTTAGCTTCGAACAGATATTTGTCCATGTAGTTGTATTTCAAGCGGCCGAATACAGAATTCATTGCTAGTTCACGAGTATAACCAGAGTTTCTCATACCTACTACTGAACCACCATTCATATCAGTTACGTCTGACGACGGGAAGTTTTGTCTGTAAGCATCATCATATTCATAAGAATAGAGTTCTGTGTGGAAACCAGCCAAAGTGTTTACGGTGTGCTTCTGGGCGAAGGTCTTGTCGTAGTTCAACAAGATATCACCTTGTCTGCGGATTTCCTTAGTGTGGCTCTTAGTCAGGCGGATTGGACCGTCATATTTGTTTGCATTATATTGCAAGTCTTTTCTGTACAGCTTGTAACTCTTGTTCACTACGTTGTAAGAACCGTTGGCGGTAATTTTCAAACCGTCCCAGATATCGTATGAAAATTCAGCGAAAGCATTCAAGTAATCTTTGTCTGTATCACCGGTAGAACCCAAGTCTTGGAATGCAATGGGGTTACCATCGGCAATGGTACCATAAGTACCATCTTCATTTTTGTAAGGAACCATCGGAGAGATACGGTTTACTTGTCTGAATACTTGATAAGCAGCACCGTTTGACCAAGAAATCGGGTCAGTAGGCTCTTTCATCAATGTATTAGCGAAGTCCAGATTGATTCTTGATTTCAAGCGTTCAGTCAGCTTCAGATCTAAGTTGGTACGAACATTGAACTGTCTGTTAGAAGCGTTTTCAACGATACCTTCTTGTTTTACATAACCCAGGGAAGCTCTATACTTCGCCCATTCAGAACCACCGTCCATACCTATGTTATGGCGGTTCATGAAACCAGAGCCGGTATAGAACAAGTCGTACCAGTCAGTGTTGGGATGACCGTATGGGTCAGAACCCTCGGCATATTTACGGATGTCTTCTTGAGTGTAGGGTTTTCTCTTTTCAGCTTGTTCAGGAGAAGCACCTTGAGAGATGGCATCCCAGTATTCAGCTTCATTGGTCAATTCAGCCAATTCAGCAGAGTTGGTACGGTCCATCAAATCGGCAGGTTTTGACCATCCGAACAAAGCACTGTAAGTCAATTTGGGTTTACCACTCTGTCCGCGCTTGGTAGTAATCAAGATTACACCGTTAGCAGCTTTCGAACCGTAGATGGCAGCTGAAGAAGCATCCTTCAATACAGAGATGCTTTCGATATCGCTCGGGTCAACCACGTTCATATCGCCTTCTACACCGTCAATCAAAACCATCGGAGAAGAAGCATTGAATGAACCCAAACCACGGATTAGAATTTTACCGGTATCCTGACCTGGCTGACCGCCGGCATTGGTTACAGTTACACCCGGTGCTAAACCTTGCAATCCCTGAGATATATTGGATATTGGTCTAGAAGCCAATGATTTAGAGTCAATCGTAGCAACAGCACCGGTCATGTTAACTTTCTTCTGCGAACCGTAACCTACTACAACAACTTCCTCCAGCAATTCGGTATCGTCCACCAGCTTTACAGCCATCTGTTTGCCAAATTGGGCAGTCAGTACCTGAGTTTTGTAGCCGATGAAAGAAATTTCAATTTTGGCATTTGGGGTACTCAAATTCAGTGTAAAGTTACCGTTGATGTCGGTCACAGTGCCGTTGGTAGTACCTTGCTCTACTACTGAAGCACCGATTACCGGTTCACCAGTAGAATCGATAACGTTACCTTTGGCTGTTTTCTTGTCTTGTTGAGCAATTCTAGTCGCTACGTTAGTAATTTTAGAGAGAGTTATATTGTTACCTAGCACCTTGCAATCAATATCGGTGTTGTCAAAGATGCCTTTCAGCAGCTCTATTACATCGGTATTGCTTCCATTTACATATACGGTGCGTTTTACGTCCACATCGTTCTTGTCATATACAAACAAATAATCCGTTTGTTTCTCAACTTGTTGAATCACAGATTCAATGGTATAATTCTGTGTCTTAAGGGATACTTTTTGATCCATGTACTCGGTTACGCTCGCCAGGGCAGTATTTACGCCTAAAAAAAGAGCATAAGCCGAAACCATACCAACTTTAACGATATGGTTACAGTTTGAAATAACTTTTTTGTAGGAATTAAAATCCATAATTTACTTTAATTTAATCATTAGTATTTTGTTTAAGATCAGATGGCTTCAAGCCACGGGCGGTATTATTTTCGGAACCGCCTTACGTTACGCTACAATAGGGTGTTTTACATAGGCATTTTATAATTTATAAGTTACACAATTTATAAGATGATAATTTTTTTATTTTCGTAATCAATTTGGTAGTCAAAATGATTGGTTTCTTTCAGCACTCGTATGATGTGTTCCAGTCCATCTTTGGCACGGAACTTACCGGTGCAGTAGGGTGATTTTCTGGTTAAAGAAGTATTTCTGATTTGGAATTCAACATCATAGTATTCTTGCAGTTTGTCGAACACTTCCAACAGAGGTTCGTTAAAATAGAGTATCCCTTTGCGCCACAGATAATTGTTAGTATTTTCAATCGGTTTGACCTTCAATACTCCTTGGCATAGCGCTGCACGCTGGTTGGGGGTAAGAATTACGGCCGATGATTTTTTTGCATTAGTAGTGACTTCCACTTTACCGTTCAATAGGGCCGCTTCAAATTGAGGAGAATCCTGATAGTCGTATACATTAAAGGAAGTACCTACCGCTTTTACTTGATATTTAGAAGTAGAAACGATAAAGGGATGCTCCTTGTCGGATTTTACTTCGAAGAATCCTTCACCGTCAAGTTCTACCAGGCGTTTTTTTCCGTTAAATTTCGAGGGGAAGGTCAGGGTACTGCCGGAGTTCAGCCATACCTTGGATCCGTCGGCCAGCATTATTTCTACATGCTGTCCAGTTGGTACATGGATTTGGTGTTGTAGTTCGTGGTGGGTTGTTGTTGTCTGCCGGTTCAAGAAGAAGTGCAGGGCAAAGCCCAGCACGAAGATAGCCGCTACCTTCATGAAAGATATGGCATAATGTTTCCACGGGAGGATTTTAGCTTTTTGGGGGAGGGCAACTTCTGTTTGTTCGGGCATGTCCTCAATCCAGTAACTCATTTCAAACAGACGGCAAAGCTGTTGGTAGTAACGCTGGTGTTCTATCTCCGCTTCTATCCATTCAGTAATTCGTTGAGTTTCTTCATCCGAAACCTCTCCTTTAAAATAAGCTATTAATAATTCGTCGTCCATAATTCTTTATCGTTTGTAATAATGGCGACTGAAGGAAGGGATTCCCTAGTGTAGATTCATAAAATTAACTTCTATTAAGAAATCCACACTTTATTGATTGGGTTCATAAAACAGAGCCAAGTTAAGATAGGGAGGTAGTCTTTGAGGGCAGCACGAAGTTCCTTAAGGGCCTTGTTCATGTGATAATCTACCCCTTTGACCGAGATGCCCAAAGTTTGAGCAATTTCCTTTCCCGATTTATTTTCAAAGCGGCTCATAATGAATACCTTTTTGGTTTGTTCCGGTAATTGATTGAGAGTTTTCATTACGATAGATTTGATTTCCTGTGAGAAAATATAACTGGGATTACAGCCTTCCAAGTTTGAGATTCGGATGGCTAGTTCGCGCTGTTTCCATTGTATAAGATCATCTTTGGTATCTTCCCGTCGTACTTGTGTTTTGAGATAATCCAACGATTTATGTTTCACGATGGTGATAAGGAGAGCCATGGGATTATCAACCGATTCCACCTTCATGGTTTCGAGCAGTTGCAGGAAGGCGTCCATAGTGATGTCTTCAGAAGCTTGCTTATTGCGCACATAAAAGCATGCAAAGTTGCAAACCTTATTAAACGAACTTTTATACAAAAGATTGAATCGTTCCACTTCCGAAAGGCTACCATGTGTCGACATTCTATGTATTTTTAAGATAAACAATTCGCAAAAATAGTTTTTTTTTGCAAAAGTAACAATCTGACTGCATATTTCTTTCAGTATCCATTCTTAACTAGAGGAAAGTAGTATTACCTCCTAAAAACGTTTACATGTATATGCCTTTTCCCTATTGTTTATTATTCGGTGATATCAAGCGGCTGACAATTGAAGCTGTTGCGATGCCAATCATTGGGGGCTCTCACAAAATTTTTTCTTATAACAATATATATTACATTTTTGTATAGAATATGATTCAATCTAGGATCCACAACAGTTTGGAAAAACGATCGCGAATTGTAGAATAATAAAAAGATACCATAAAAAATAACATTAGGCAGTAAGTTCAGTACCTTGCCGTTTTTTGTGTCCGGCCGGATAGGCTCAGGCATTTTTTATTATCAGCCAATTACAGAAAACTGTTCTAACGATAAAAATGCTTCTTTCCTGAGAAAAAACGCATGTCGCAATATAATTGCAACGAACCGCCGTATCTTGCCCCCGAAATCATAAATGTATAACCCCAAACAAACCATGTTATGTTGAATGAAAACAACCGGTCCTCGGACCGGATCCTGACCGAGAGGATCCTGGACGATCCAGACATGATCCTGAAAATTGAGAATCCTTCCCTGAAGCAGCAGATGGCTGCCGTACAGAAGAAACCTGAGCTGATCGCCAGCTTGCCGCTTGCGGGAGAAAAGGTGCAGCTTGCGGCGGTTATCGCCTGCCCGGAAAGCATCCTGCTTGTAGATACTCCCGCACCTGCCGCCTGCTTCATGGCCGTGGAACGGATGCTCAAGGAGGAACTTCTTCCCGTGCCGGGTGTCCTGAATGCGGCAAGGGAGCTGATACTGCAGATGAAGAAGGATAAAGCCGATGGAAAATCGAGCGGGGCCGCCATTGAGAAATTCCTGGATGAAGTCAAACCCATTAAAAACTAACCGCCATGCCTACCATTTTAGAACGTCTGACCGCATTGTTCAGCCGGGATATGCGGGCCGTCCTCCGCAATCCGCGTGCCATCAGTATGATTGAGAATCCTTCCATACGGGTCCAGATGGCCGCCATCCGGAGGGATAAAAGTGTCATCTGCTTTATAGACAAGCCGGTGGAAAAAGTACAGCTCGCCGCAGTCGGGAATGCACCACACAACATCCACTTCATCGCTTCGCCCGGTGAGAAGGTACAACTATCCGTCATCCGGCATAAACCGGGCTATATCGGTTTTATTTCCAACCCTACGGAAAAAGCGCAACTGACAGCCGTTGAAAGGAGGCCTGAATGTATCTCCCTGATAAGCAAGCCTGCGGTAAAGGTACAGTTAATGGCTGTTCTGAAAGATCCGGCACATATTGCCTCCATCAAAGAACCGGCCGAAAAGGTACAGCTGGCGGCCGTGCAGAAGAACCCGGAATACATCCGCCACATTGAATCACCTACGGTGAAAGTACAGCATATGGCTATCCAAGGCAACGCGGATACCCTGCGGCACATCAAGTCCCCGGCAGATACCGTACAGTTGGCGGCAGTCCAAGCCAAAGGAGAAACCATCAGGTATGTGTCCGAACCATCGGAGGCTGTACAGCTGGCCGCTGTCAGGAACAATCCAATGAATATCCGGTATATTGAGAACCCTACGGAAAAGGTTCAGCTGTCTGTCCTGCATGCCGATAGGGAGGCGGCTGCGCTTATCCATTTTCCTTCGGATGAAGTGAGGAAGCAGGCCGAAGAGATGTACGGGCTGAAACTGGAGAAGCCGGCGGACCGGGAAGCGGAGCCGTCATCCGAAGCGCCGGAATCTTCCGCAACACGGCGCACACCCAGAAAAAAGACCGAACAGAGTACGCAATCCACGCGAAAACCTTCCGCCAGGCAGGTTAAGACGGCAATAACCAAACTGGATAAGGAGATCCGGGAAATCCGGGAACTCCCACAGGGTAAGGACAGGGAACAAAGACTTATCAAGGCCTTTGAGGAATTCAATTCATCCGCCGTCCCCGAAAAGAAAGGGTGCGACGTGGAGAGCATCCTCAAGGACCTTCGCGGGAAGGGAGTCAAGGTGGAAGCCATGAAAGCCGAAGAGTGGCACTCCCTGATGAATGGAAAGGCCATACAGCCCTCCCTTATATCCGGAGCGTCCAAGCCGGCCGCAAAGGGAGCCTCCTTCATGCTTACCAAGACTCCGGTCGGGTATGCGGTAAAAGCTGTGAATACGGTCAACAGCCTAACCCGACAGGCCAGTGCCGACATGTAATGTACCAATGTACGACCAATAAAAACATGTTTTTTGAATTTACTTGTTTACTTGAGTCCTGCTTAAGTAAACAAGTATTTCTCTTTAATGACCAATCAAGTAACATACTTATTCTTTCATGGGATGAAACAGATATCCGAAAATCTTTTCACAACCGAGGAGCAGGCAATCATAGCCCGCAGTAAGGCGGAAGGCAGTTACATGAAAGCTCCGAACGGACAGGCAACCAACCTGAATGAAAAGCAGTGGGCACAGGTACGTACCCGGGCATTCAGGGAGTGGTTCGGGGATTGGGAAAACAATCCGAATGAAGCATCCAAGGTCAGAGATGCCAATGGGGAGCCTCTGGTGGTGTATCATGGCACTCCGATTTCACGGGATCAGGCGGCTGACAGGAGTAAATTCAGAATTGCCGATGATTGGGAGATTCAAACAATTAACGCACCTTTCCATACGTTCAGGGGTGGTGCATACAATGGACTGATCTTTACCTCTTTGACGGAAGAAAAAGCCAGAAGTATCGGTGAAACGCGCAGCATGAGCATCCCGGACAGTGAAGACGGCAGGGAGCAGTGGACCACAGACAGTTATGTGTATGACCTCTTCGTCAATGCCGGGAAACCATTTGACGTAAAGAATCCAAATGCCGTAAAAGATGTCCTGGACGCATTGAAAGGACAGCTCACGGCCTATGATTTCTATCTTGGCATGGAAGTTCCCGTTTCCCGGGAAGAGGCGGAAAAGATATTGGAAGGGGGAAATTCATGGCGTGTGGTTGAGACACCTTCCATGCAGGAAATCATCCGGTCACGGGGATATGACGCCATCCATGCCTTGGATGAAGGTGTTCAATATATGGCTGTATTCGCTCCAAACCAATTGAAGGCATCCGGTAAATATTTATATTCCGAACGGAACACAGGCGTTTTTTCACCGGGCAACAACGACATACGTTTCCGGGAAGTCCATCATGGCGCCCCCGCCTCCTTTACCGGTTACAGGAGTATGAAAACGGAAACGGTCCGCGATGACAATATTCCTGCCGTCTTAGCTGCCCTCCGTGATAAGCTGGAGGATACGGAACAGGAATGGCAGGACAGGATTCTTGATTATATCGCAGAGAATTATCCTACACAAGCGACCGTTTCCGCACAGACAAGATCTCCGGAAGGACTGAAGGAGAGGGAGGCAATGAAAAAAGATAAAACACTCATGAAGATGAAAGAAGAAGCCGTTGCAGCATTGAATGCCGCTGATGAAAAAGTAATGGAAGCGTTCAAAAAAGAGAATGGTGATATACTCTTTCGTGAGGTCAAAGGAAAAGACGGCGGCAAGTCTTTGGTAGGCCTGCATAATATCACTGAGGAGAAGTTGCTTAAAGCCTTGAAACTTGGGGGACTTGCCAATCCCAGCGCCGCCGTGATCGATATAGCCAGGCAGTCACATGAAGGATACGGCGAGATCTCCCTGATACTCCCTTCTTCCATGATTGACAAACGTACCGGAAGGAATGCCGGAACATTCAGCGGGGACGCGTGGACCCCCGTCTATCCGCAAATAGAAAGGCAGTTTTCCGGTGACGGTAGCGGGCGTGTCCGGGATGCCATTTCCAGGCTGCCGCAAGAGATGAAACCGAATGTACGCAGTACCTGGAACAGCTACATGGACGGGCGCGACGAGGGGAGTGCGTTCGCTTATCAGTTTTTATATGAAAGGGGCGAGGCACCCGAATTCAGGAAGGTGGAGCCGCTCTTTGGGGAACATCTGCGGAACCGGATATCCGCCATCGACGCGCTCGATGACTATGATGAACGCAACACGGCCCTGTTGGAGGTTTATATAGAAGAGAATTTCGGTGGTGATCAGACAAAATTCAAAGATTATATCGAAACAAGGAAACGGGTATTACAGGATAAAATACAAGCGTTCCCGGAACAAAAACAAAAAGGTTTGGCTTACAGAAAAGCGGTCCAGAAGCTGAATGATATAGAAGAAAGGGGCTATGAATACAGTTCCGTACAAGACTTCTATGACAGGGTGAAGGCAGATATCCGCCAGGCCGGCAGTGTTGATACCTACCATACCCTGCAGGATGCCTTGGATAAGATCGACGGATCGGAAGCGCTGAGCAGGCAGTATGCGGAGTGGAAGGAAAGCCTTGCGGACAAATACGGTATCAAGGAGGTACTTTTCAAAGGTTATACTCCGGATGGTATCAGGATCTATCTTCCCCATACCCTGGAGAATGTCTCCGGGTTAATGAAACGGCAGGGCCTGGCCGCCGCAACCGGCTGGGGAGGCTCCTTCTCTGAATTCGCGGCCGCTCTTATGAAGCCGGTCGGCACACTGGACGGTATTCGCCGGCAGAAAGGAAGACTGACCACTGACCATAGTGATCTGGAGGCATTCAGGGACAAATGGCAGGAGGTCTATTTTAATCTGGGAATCAAGCTTAACCCGGGCGGCGGCACCTTTGATGATACCGGCCTTTACCGTGTGGGGGATATCGCGCTGAAACCTGATCCCGGGAGTTTTGCCAAACGTGAGTACGGGGTGGAACTTACCGGGGAGGATGTACGGCAACTTAAAGAGATGGTTGATGCCATACAAAATGAATATCCCGCCATGTATTTTGAGACCAAATTCGAGCGTCCGGTCTATTTGAATGAATTTGTAGCAGCGGTCGTGCCGGAGAATGTAAGTGAAGACGTTTCCAAAGCGGTCCGTGAAAGCGGGCTGCAAGTGTTTGTTTATAAACCCAAGGATGAATCCTCGAGAAACGAGGCTGTGAAACTGGCGTCGGAAATTAAAGGTGTACGGTTCCGGCTTGCGGGTGGGACGGGAGCCTTCACTCCTGCCTGTACAGCAAGCGGGCAGGTTTTCCTTTCCGATGAACGGATGGCGGAACTCTCCCGCCATGCCGTTTTCCTGGCCCGCAAACAGCACATCCCCGTGAACATCATCCATTCCATCGGCGAGGTGGATTCTCCCAAAGTACGTGCCCTTATTGCGGGCGGGAAGGATATAAGGGGCTGGTATGACATCCCTTCGGACCGTATCTGCCTGTACCTGCCCAAAGCGCGCGGCAAGGAGGATATCGAGCGTACCCTGCTGCACGAAGGAGTGGGGCATTACGGCTTGCGCAGACTGGCCGGGTGGAAGCATATGGACGCGTTCCTAGATGACATCTTCGCCGGATGCGGGGAAAAGGTGCGCGGGGAGATTATCCGGCTGGCCGGTACGGGAAAAATGGATATACGTACCGCTACGGAAGAATACCTGGCACAAATGGCTGAAAGCGGGACGGATGCCCGTGTATGGGACAAGATCCGCCTTGCCTTCAGGAACCTTCTGCGGAAGTTAGGTTTCAGCATCGAGGTTGATGACAGGGAGCTGAAGGGTCTGCTCGCGGCCAGCCGGGAAAACCTGAAGAGAACGGCGGCCACCCGCATACCGGAAAAGATACAGACCCCGAAAGGAGAACTTGAGCTTACCCCCGGATATGCCGCCGGATCTCTCAGAAGTAAAGACGGAGTCCGGGATGTCACACCGTTCCTGAAGGAGATGAAGAGGGCCGGGCTGAAGCCGGCCTCCCTCAGTCCGGAGGAATGGAAATCTCTTTTCAGCGGTAAAGGAATAGCGCTTCCCGACGGCAGGATGCTTATGGCCGTAAAGGAACCGGCCGGATATGGACTGAAGATAACCGCTCCGGCTCTCCGGAGTATCAAAACGGCAGAAATGGAAATATAAGATTTAGATTATGAATATGGATAAGAATGATTCTTTCGACGGGCCCCTGCAGGAGGGCAGACATACGACCCTGCGTTCCTTTTCCTGGGGAAACAGGGAGTTTACCATTTCCTCAGACAAAATCAGCCTGTATGTGGGGGGCATACCCTATGACACGAAGCCGATGCTGGATATTCTCCGCGGATCCGGAGTAGATCCCGGGAAACTCTCTCCCGCCAGGTGGATCTCTTTGCTCCGGGGGCAGCCTACACGCCTGCCGGGTTGTGAAAAGCCGTTCATGCTGTTCAAAGCCCCATCCGGATATACTCTCAAGTGCCTGGAAATAACCAGGGGCAGGAACAGGGCTTTCCAGACGGAAATGTAGTATGATACATGTAAATACTTAAAGAGTAAATCGTATATCAATCAAATTAAAGTAATCAGATTATTAAAGTAAATCATTAAAGTAAATTGTTATGGAGAATCTTATTCCTTATATCAAGCTTATTATTCTGGCACTGGCCTGCCTGGTGACGGGAGTTTGCACCCTGAGCCGGAAATGGTATGTCAACCTGCCTGTCTTTCTTATATGCATAGCGGGCGAGACCTTCATGGCATACCTGTTCTTTCCCGCATACGCATTATGGCCGGCCTGCGGTTCGGTGGCCATATTCGCTTTCTCCACCGCATGGGAACATCTCAAGCCTTCAGGACGGAAAGAGAACAAGTCTCCGATCAGGTTGCCCGTCATTTCCGGGGTTCCATACCGCCATCTGGAATTCTATTACTATTATTCCAATTTCCTGGTCTATGGAGGGGCCGGTTCGGGAAAGACAAAGAGTATCGGCAAATGGCTGCTGGAGGAATATATCAGGCTGGGCTTCGCAGGGTTCATCTACGATTTTAAGGACGTGGACTACACGCAGACGGCCTATAACCTGACAAAGAAGTACGGTTACCCGCACAAGTTTTACTACGTGAGTTTCGACAAGCCGGAACGTTCATACCGGTTCAACCCGCTCAAGGTGGTAAAGGACCGTACCGAGCTGATGCAGCTCATGGAAGATGTCCTGCTCGCACTGCTTCCCAAGGGGGAAAAGCAGAATGAATGGGTAGCCGGGGGGCTGGGTATCCTGCGCGGGGTAGCCTTCCGCTTTTGGGATGAATTTCCCGAGTATTGCACGCTGCCCCATATCATGGCCTTTATCATGACCGCCTCTACCAAGCAGCTATCCATATTCCTGCAGCAGAACCTCGTTGCGGAAATGATGGCCGGCGCGTATCTCAAGGCCGAAGGTTCCGAGAAGACCCAGGCATCCTACCTTTCCACCCTGTGTAACAACCTGTCGACCATTTCTCAGAACGAAGAGATAGCCTATATCCTTTCAGGGGATGATTTTGACTTCAACTTGATCGATCCGGAAGATCCGAAACTGTTTGCCATCAGCAACAATTTTTCCAAGAATTCGGTCTATGCCCCGGTGATAGGCATGCTTATGAGCATATCCACCCGCCAGTTCACCATGCAGAACAAAGTGCCTTTCGTATATTTCCTGGATGAAATGACAACGGTCAACATTAAAAGTTTCGAGTCGCTGCCTTCGGTCCTGCGCGAATACAAGGTCGCCTTTGTACTGCTTACACAGTCCGGTTCAAAGCTGGAGAATCTGTACGGCAAGCTCGACCGTTCATCCGTGGAAGCCAATTTCGGAATCCAGTTCTTCGGGCGTACCAAGGATGTGGAAGCCCTGAAATATTATCCGCAGATGTTCGGTAAGGAGGAAAAGGAAAGAAAATCCCGGAGCACGGGAAAAAGCGGCAGCAGTTCGAACCGGAGCGTTACCATCTCTTCCCAGAAAGAGGATATCTACCAGGGAAGGGATTTTGCGGACCTGGAACCGGGAGAGTTCATCGGATCCGCCACCCGTGCCAATGTCAGATACTTCAAGGTGATGCTCGGGGAGTTTAAAGAAAAGGATGAAAAACCGCTGCCCGACGTCCGGGTTCTGGAACCGGGAGAAATATCCGGGAATTTTGCCAGGATCCTTGAGGAGGTACGCTCCCTTTTCCCATGTGAATAGTAAGGACAGGCCGGGGCTACAGGTCCCTTCCGGAAAGAAGATCCGTCCCCAGCCTTTTAAGTTCCTGAATAATTGCCTTCCTGGGGTTTACCACAAACCGGTAAATCCGGAAGGTGTTGGCATACAGACGCCTTTCTTCCTTCAGCTCCCCTTTGAGAACTTCCTGTTTGAGCTTTGATACCGCCTCGTTCTTCAGTTCGTTTTTGGCCTGCCAGTTCTCGGAGTACTTCCTCAGGCTTTCATCCCTGGAATAGTAATTAGGGAAATAGTCATATGACTGGTTGAAGCGTGAAGCGCACCGGGAGGACCATTGGGAACGGTCAAAACCTACCACGACTTCCCTGCCTTCAAGTACCTGCCGGTTTCCCCTGCTTTTTGACAGCGGGGAGAGTGATACGGTCTGCGTCCTGTCCATGCGGGAAACGATCACATGCACATGAAGCTGGAGCCCGGGCTTCTTATCTCCCGCCTTTGCCCTGCCGGCCTTAACCTCCGGATCATCATTCTTATAGTGGCGTTCCGTTTCCACGCGGCCGTACCAGACCAGGTCATCCCCTGATTTTATTTTCTCACGGTAGAAGTTACGGGCATATTCATCCATACATTCGCGGGTGAATTTCTTCATCTGTGCCAGTACACTCTCCTGCTCCCCGGGAGTCAGTTCCGAGAACTCCCCGACCTTCCGTCCGGTCACCCTTTCTATCAGATGTCTCTGTTCGTCACCGCTGGGATTGATGGAAAGCATATAGAATTTGTCATCATTGCTTTTCAGGGTCCTGTGGTTGTTGTCTATATGATTCTTGACAGTCAGGGGTATAACATAATCTTTTTGCTGTGAGAAAAAATTATCATAATAGGGACGCTCGACCTGGGACTCCTTACTCAGGTAGTCTACCAGCCGGGTGCATTTTCCCTTGTTATCCGGTACCTGCGGAGTGTTTCCCGGCCTATGCGGTTTACAGTACATATTCCTCGTTGATCTTCTTGATAAGCAACTGCAGGGTGTTGACGGGGACTCTTACATCATCGCTGTATTTTATCCTTGGAAACTTCTCCGGATCAAGCTGGTATTTCAGCAGGTCGCCCAGGCGTTTGAGCTTGTCCTGGTATACGGCGGCGTCTTGGGTATGGAGATCATCCGCCTGCAGCCTTTCCTTCAATTTCCGGTTTTCATCTTTCAGATCCCGGAACTCGTTCATCAACCGGGCATAATCGGGTGACTCCTGCGGGGTGTTGTTTATGGCGGAGAGTTTCTCAAGTACGGGCTTGAGTATATCCCGTTCCTGGGACTTGATGATTCTGACAACGTCCTCAATTCTCTTTTCCACCAGTGCCGTCGGATTCCGGGATGCGTAGCGGGGATTGAACCCTGTGATTTCAAAAAAAGTAATCATTCTATCGATACAGACACTGACCGTGTCGCTTCCTTTAAAGGTGTCCAGACGGGCTTTCACTGTGGGGGTTAGCCTGACCGCCTTTATTGAATGTTCTTTCATATTGTATGCGTTTTAGTTATATATGTAAATAGCTGTCACAAAGATATTTGTTTCTATTTTTCCTTGCAAGTGTCACCTGTCGGAGAGAGGTGAAATATATATAACTTATTGAAAATTGGCAAAATAGCCGACATGCATACAAGGTTGCCAACAACTTAAGTTGTTGGTATTCAGTGGAAAAGGAGAAAAGGCGCATACAAATGTATGCGCCATGTGTAACATCGCATACATTTAAATTATTGTTTATCAGCGCTTTGCGTTGATTCAAGTTCCTGGATGCGGGAACTCCTCTTGCTCTTCCTTATCAGGAATTTACTAAGGGACCTCCGGCCCTTAGCCCGGGACGCTTCCGAGAGGCCCGGAACATCAGGCAGGGGCATGGCTGCCGGTGAACTTCCTCCCCTGAAAAGACATGACATCGCAAAAGGGTGGGAAGGCTGCAAGGGAGAGCGACGGGCCCCCAAAAAAAATCCTCCCCATGAAAGAAAAAACACCCTGTTTCCGGTGGGACGGATACAACTTTTAGCAGAAGCGAAAGTAAGCTAATATGCTGATAAAGAGCATGCTTGAATTTGCAAGAACGGAGAAAAATCATTACCTTTGTTATATAATAATAAAGGAGATAACAAGTTATGAATGAAACAATTAGACGCATTTTATCCGAGAGTGGAACAAAAACCTCAAAAATCCGTAAGCTTCTTCTGATCGGACTTTCACACCGTGAAATTGCCGACCTCGTTACCCGTGGAAACCGTGGCTTCGTGTGGAACGTCTATAAGAGAATGAGGGACGAGGGCCTGCTTCCCGCTTCACAGACAGCGACTGTCTTAAGACCAGAACCCGACTATACTTTCAACCGTTGCTTCGGGGTTGAGATCGAAGCCTACAACTGCCCAAGACAGACCTTGACGGATGCGCTTCGGGAGGCCGGCATCCCTGTGGAAATTGGAAGCCGTAATGCCGAGACCAACAGCAACTGGAAACTGACCACGGACGGAAGTTTGGAGGGAAGCCATACTTTTGAGCTGGTCAGCCCGATCCTCTGCGGTGAGCAGGGTTTGGAGGTACTGGAGAGGGTATGCTGGGTGCTGGATGCATACAATGTAAAGATAAATAGCAGCTGTGGAGTCCATGTGCATTTTAATGCGGGTGACTTTAATCTTACAACTTGGCAGAACTTAATCCTTTCCTACAAACATGCCGAAACTGAAATAGACAAGTTCATGCCTGCCTCACGCAGGGGAAACAGAAATACCTACTGCCGTTCTCTCAGAGCGTTCTCCGATGAAGATATCAGATCGGCGGAAAGTATCGAGTCACTACAAAGACTCTTCGGCAGCAGGTACATGAAAGTAAACCTTGAAGCTTATTCACGTCACAGGACAGTGGAGTTCAGACAACACTCGGGAACGATCAATTTCACAAAAATAGAGAATTGGGTTAGATTCTTGGGAAGATTGATTATCTTTGCATCTACATCTTCGCTTCCTGTGGGAATCAGACTGGAGGATTTTCCTTTCTTGGAGGAAAAACAAAAATTATATTATAAATTAAGAACAAAAAAATTAATGGAATGAATATGAATAAGAAGATGTATATATTGCCGGGGGATGAGCGTATAACCGCCTCCGATGCCAAAGAGTTTGTACATGAACTTCGGACGGGCAGTTGGATGGATTCCAACTGTACCGACGAACAGTACATGTGCAATTTTGCCGAACGTTACGTGATTCAGGCCGGTGTGAGGATTGCCACTGATACACCGGAGAATTTCCTTGCCGATTTGATTCGGACAGGATACGCCAAAGAGATGTAACGCAGGCTATTTCCTTTATTATTACACCTCCCCGTTTTTCCTTTCAAGGGAAGACGGGGTTTTTCTTTTTTGTCTGAGCAGACTTTATATAATCCTTAAAACACCTGTTTATGTTTTTATTTCAACAGCATAAATACTTATAAAGTAAAAGCAAACTTCCAGTAAATTCTATTCTCTATATGCAAATAGCTATTATTTGCATGTTTCTATTACAAAATATAGATATATATTGATTATTTGCATATATTTGCGGAATAAATAACGGATAAAATGGTTTACGTATATCTTGTCTTTGAGAAGAAAGACTATTTCTTCGGCAGCATCACCGCCATTTATGACCACTTGAGCGCGGAACAGGTCGGAGCCGGCTACCATACGCTCCGGAACGTCCGATGGAAAGAGACGTCGGTGCATACCATGTCCAGGGCTATCATAAAAGTCGGAAGGCTTCTGCGTGCCGGTAGTGGCAGGAAGTGACCTTATATTGTGGATTCTCTAATTTGCAGGAATGGTGACTGCTTGAGGGAGGATAGGTATAATTTTCTGGTAATATTCAGCAGTAAATTTACGTGTTCCATTGTGGGTACATGTGTAAGGTATGTAAGGCTGTGCAAGTTGTCTTTTCCTATTACAATATTGCCTTCGAATTATATACCGGATTCCATCTCACGTTTCACAAGAAGCCACAGATCTCTTCCGGGTTTTGCAAAATGGTATCTGAAACGGGGGATATGCCATCAGGCAAAACGGAAACTAATCTTCAGATGGGTTTCTTTGCCGGATGTTTCCGCTTCTTACATGCAGATAAATGAAGTTATCAGGGTGGTAACGGAATGTTCGGAATATAAGAAGTGAATTAGAAACATACCTTATTCAGGGCGGGTGGGATTTCAGGTATCATTTTACCGGGCGGTTTTCCGCTTAATGGAGAGAGCTCAGGAAGAGGATGTCAAAAGCCAAAAAGGAACTGATTATAAAAAATAGCCTATACATGGAAGATAGACTATTTTTTATATTCAGGCTTACCACAAAGCAACTTTTCCTAAATTGCCAATTTCAAGTTTTGCGCTTATTCCCATAGCCTTGAAAACTCTGGAAATAGTAGAAAAAGTCAGGTTTTTCCCGTTCTCAATCCGGGAAATCTGTGCCCTTTGCACCCCAATCAGGTTGCCTAATTCCTCTTGGGTCAGGTTCTTTGATTGCCGGGCTTGTTTGATTGCTTCACCAATCAGAAACGAATGCAGGTCCGCTTCATATTTATCCCGCTTAGGAGTACCTTTTTCTCCTATATACTTATCCTCTATTTCTTCAAGGGTGTAAAACTTCATATCTTTCATATCATTTTTTTTTAGAGTTAAAATATGCTTTTCTTATTTCTTCGGCTTTTGCTATCTCTTTTGATGGAGTTTTTTGGGTTTTCTTGATAAACCCATGTGTAGCGATTACTAAAGTATCCATATCGCTCGTTTTGTCCCAAAATGCCAGCAGGCGATATTGAGTATTACTGTGTCTTGTTCTAAATTCCCAAATATCCGTATCATCCAATTTTTTAAAAAGTTTAGGATCTATGATATATGTCGATTTACGAATGTTATAAACAATCTTATCTCTGATTTTAGAACCTAATCCATTCAGGAAATCACTTGCTTCCGGTGACAATACCACATCAAATTTAGCTTTTGCTTCCATTACTTTCATTTTGATGCAAATATAAGTAAATAGTTCCATATAAGGAAACGTTTTAAAAAAAAATGAAATGAATCAATATAAAAAACAGCTTCTTGGAACGGGGCTTTTTATGTAGCATGTAAATTGTAACTTTGCCCGTGGAAAAACGGAAAGTCGTATGTCCCACTTTTACAGGGGTATGGTTTTTCTGCCCTGCGGGAATGTCTATCTTTGCCGGCTCAACAAAGAGACAGACACCGGAATGGAAACAAAGAGCCAAAATTTAAAAGACAAACTGTATATGTGGTACAAGGTAAGAGAACTTCAGTCGAAAGGACTGAACAAGACACAGATCGGAAAATATCTGGGCGTGGACCGGAGCACTGTGCGGAGATATCTGCGGACAAGCCGGGAAGAGTTTTTCAGAAAGCAGAACTCCCACCGGGAGTATGAACTCAAGTTGGGAAAGTACGAGGAGTATGTACGGGGTACACTGGAAGAATACCCGTACATATCGGCTGCCCGTATGCATGACTGGCTCAGGGAGTGTTACCCCGATTTTCCGCGGGTATGTGACAAGACCGTATTCAATTTTGTAGACAGGATACGCAGGAAGTACGGTATTGGGAAAAAATCCGAGGCCCGGATACGGCGTGATTATGAGAAGTTGCCTGAGACCCCCTACGGGGAATATGCCCAGGCGGATTTCGGGGAGAAGTGGATACCTGTGAAGAATGGCGGAAGCACGAAGGTTTACTTCTTCGCCATCGTACTGACGCGTTCCCGCTATAAGTTTATCCATTTCAGCCGTCGTCCTTTTGATACGGAGCTTGCGATTTATGCCCATGAACTGGCCTTTCAGTATTTCGGGGGCAGGCCTGAAAAGATTATCTATGACCAGGACAGGGTGCTTATAGCACGCGAGAACCTGGGAGATTTGATACTGACCGGGAAATTTCAGTCATTCATAAAAGAGCAGCATTTCCAGCCGGTATTTTGTCGCAGGTCAGACCCTGAGTCGAAGGGGAAAGTGGAGAATGTGGTGAAGTATGTGAAAGAGAATTTTCTGGTGGCCCGTGTTTTACAGGATATCCCCGGGCTGAATGAGGAAGCCCGGAAATGGCTTGAAAGGACGGGTAATGGAAAAGTGCACGGGACCACCCGCCTGGTCCCCTCTGAGGAGTTCGCTGTGGAGAAAGGATACCTGAAACCTTATTATGGTCTACCGCAGCCACCACAGGAGCAGATGAAGGAGTATCACGTGCGTAAGGACAACACGGTCCAGTATAGGGGGAATTATTACAGCCTGCCATGCGGCACTTACCGGAGCGGGCAGACGAGGGTCTGGTTGCAGGAAACTGAGGGGTATGTGGAACTGTACAGCAAGGAGACGGGAAAAATCGTCGCCAGACATCCCCTCTGTACCCGAAAAGGAAAAACGATTTATGACGAAAGACACAGAAGGCCCAAGAGTATTGGGGCACAGAAGCTGGCCGAACGTATCCTTGTTTATGTATCCGGAAACCGGGAGGTCGCCTTGTGGATGGAGAACCTCAAGAGAAAGAAAGAACGCTATTACAAGGATAATCTGGAAGTGGTTCTGCACATGATGCCGGGCTATGACAAGGATATCTTGATAGAGGCAGTGCACATATGTCTTGATAAGGGCATCTACAATGGCGATTCCGTTAAAAGCCTGTGTGAACACGTGCACAGGAGACGGAATAAAGAAACTGAAACAGACAGGACGGACAGTTGCCCGCCGCGACAAACCGGGCTGATACAGTCTTACAATGAAATCTTCCATGGCTATGATAAAACATAAAAAGGAGCTGGTTGAATATGCACGGCACCTGAAACTACCGAACTTGGCAGAACATGTGGGTGTGATACTTCATGAAGCACAGGAGAAGCAACTGACCTATTCGGAGTTCCTGGCGAATTGTCTTGCCAGGGAAATCCAGGGCAGAGAAAGGAAAAGCTACCTGACACGGTTGAAACTCTCCGGACTCCCCGCCAAATACGATCTGGACCTGTACGACTATGACAGGGCGGAAGGAATGGATAACAGGAGGCTGCGCGAACTGCGTGAGCTGGTATGGGTGAACCAGGCATACAATCTTCTCCTGGTAGGCCCTTCCGGAACCGGCAAGACCTTTATAGCCGCCGGACTCGTGTATGAAGCCGTAAAAGCGGGATACGAAGCATATCTGATGACACTGGAGGAGCTGCTCACATGCCTGAAAACGAAAGAGGTCTCCGCACATGCGATGAAAACATACAAGCGGATCATGAAGGCCCGGCTGCTGGCCATAGACGATGCCACACTGTTCCCTTTGAAAAGAGAAGAAGCCGTGTTGCTGTTCAAACTGGTCAATGACTTCCAGGAAAGGACATCACTCATCATCACGGCAAACAAGGCACTCACCCGTTGGCTGGAAACATTGGAGGATGAAGCGGTCACAGCCGCCTTGCTTGACAGGCTGCTCTACTGCTGCGAGATTATCAGGCTCGGAGGAACAAGCTATCGCATGCAAAACAGGAAAACAATTTTTAGCAACCAAAACACGGATATAGGCACGTAAAAAGAGTTAAGGAAAGTGAAGCATCTTCGATGCTGGAGTGGGATATACTAAATTACCTAAAAAAGTGGCGCACAAATTTGCGCGCCACAAGAAATCTCCATTTATATCACTGATAGAACCATTTTGAGCATTATTTTTCTCCATAATGGTAGCTCCAATGACCGATTCACCCAAAGTATCCCTGATATTGCCTTTCACAACGATCTTATTACTCTGTTGTGGCGTTGCAACCACTACCGGGGTACTCTTCAGAATAACCTCATTGTCTTTGATAACATAGCTGATACCGCTATCTTTAAACAAAACATTCAGCACTTCCTCTATGGAACCTTCACAATGGATGTCACGGATCTTTGCATTGCTCAAATCGGCCGCCTTGTAGAAGAACGTATATTTACTGTTCTTCTCAATAACTTGAATAGCCTGTTTAATGCTCATTGCTTTTCCCTGCACGGTTATCTGTCCTTGCACGGCAAAAACGGACATAGGATACAGGAGCATAAACATAATTACGCCTGTCAGAAAACGCCTGTTACAGACGCTAAAACATAGTCTCATGTCTTTCATTTTTTGATTATACGATTAATTAGTGATTGATAAAAGCGATTATTTATAAATAATGATTTTCTGTGTTTCTTTTTTAAATTTCAAATTCATATTAATACAAATCTTTTCGATGACTTTAGAGGCAGGGTCATCATAGCGCATATAACCCGTGAACAAGTCATTGCGAGCTACTTTCCTATCGAGTTCTACCGGAATGTGGTAAATATCATGAATAGCTTCTATTAAATCATCCATACGCATGTCGACAAACTTATAACGCCCTTCATCCCAACTGATATTACCTATGTTCTTTAATATCACTTCATCTTTCTCGGGATGAAAAACAATCTGCTGCAAAGGTTTCATTTCAACTTTTCTCTGTGAAGCCTTCACATTGAAGTCAACCTTTCCACTAAAAAGAGTCACCTCCGCACCATCCTGACAGGTAGACTGCACACGAAAGACCGTTCCTTTGACTTCGACAAATGCCTGATCGATATATACTTTAAAATTATGTCCTTTACGCTTAGTTACTTCAAAAGTAGACACTCCCTCCAGCCATACTTCCCGGTTACTCATAAAATCCTGTGAAAAACGAAGACGGCTCCCAGCCTGCATCCAGACTTTTGAACTGTCGGGAAGTACATACAACCGGCTATTTGAAGAAACAACTTCAGTATACTCAATTATACGCTGTGAAGCTGTATGCCCTTTATCAAAAAAGAAAATACCACCTCCGATAATCAATAAAGCCGTAATACATGCGGCTAGTGCAACCCTCCAATATCTGAGTTGAAGTTTCTGACTACGCTCAACAGGAGCCTGGCATCTGGAGTCAATCTTATCCCAGATCCTTCTTTCAATAGCACCATTTTCCACTATATTTTTTGCCGCATCGAATTGTTTTTTCATTTTCGTCTCCACAACATTCCAATGTGCCAGCTCTTCCATTTCTTCCGAAGAAGACTCACCTGCAATCAATTTGCGGACAAGCCTATCATATTTATTAGAAATCTTCATATTCTTTATATTTCTTTCCAAAAATCCAAGCTATATTTATAAATCTATCCATAAATACACTATTTATAAAATTCCCCCCTATATGTTTTCGGCTTTTTTTCTGTTTTATAAATTGAGTATGCTATATTTGTAATTCAAACGTAACGCTTAATGAACGAAAAAGAAGCAATTATTAAACTAAAGACCTGCAATGATAAAGCCGCCTTTGCATTCCTCTATCGCTCTTATTGGGCTAAGGTTTACAATTTTACGCGACTTTACATCACCTCTGCGGTCGATGTGGAAGAAATCGTTCAAGAAGTTTTTATTAAAATTTGGGAGAATCGGGAAGCTTTGGATGAAGAACAAAATTTTGCCGGATACTTATTTATCACGATGCGCAACCTTGTTTTCAACCGTTCCCGTAAGAATCTGAATGAACCCTTCTACCAACTATCAGTGATAGAAGCTGTCGAAGAATCATACGATATAGAAGAAGAATTGGACGCAGCCAATCTGCGCACACATATCTCAGCACTGATCTCAATGCTGCCTCCCCGGCAGCAGGAAGTGTTTCGTTTAAGCAGGGATGAGGAACTTTCTTATCGCGAAATTGCAGAAAGACTACAAATATCAGAAAGAACAGTGGAACACCACATCTCCGATGCCCTAAAGTTTCTACGAAAAAACATCAAACTCTATTTACTGTTCCTTTCATTATAAATGAAGTAGCGCTGCTCTTCCCCGTTGGGACAGAACAGCGCCGATCATCAGTTTTTTATGAAAAACGAAACTTTCTTTCATAGAGAGGTATTACACTTACATAACAATTCTCTCTTCACAGAGATACTATTAACACTATAGAGGAGTTCTATAAATTAAAATATTGTAGTACAGTTGTTTATATGGTTCC